>BNJU01002937.1_pt1 | contig 142589 bp, 146 predicted proteins | sample 8539281 | NCBI WGS metagenome assembly BNJU01 (sample SAMD00202456, study PRJDB9452) | human saliva metagenome | isolation source: human saliva | place: Japan
AACCCGTCCACTAGCAGCGTTTTCGCACAAGAAAACCCGGTATCCACACGAAGTGGATACCGGGCGGAAGGCGCGTTTGTGCAGCTAGCGCGGTCGTGACGCGTGTGGTGCGCGAGTCGCAGCTCGCACGTGGTTCAACGCCACTCACGCAAAAACCCTCCCGCGCAAAGATGCGCAGGAGGGTTTGCAAGTTGGATTAAGCCGTATGCTTAGAGCTTGATCTCGATATCGACACCAGCTGGAAGGTCGAGACGCATAAGCGAATCAACGGTAGAAGCGCTTGGGTCGAGAATATCGATGAGACGCTTGTGAGTGCGCATCTCAAACTGATCACGGGAATCCTTATCCTTGTGTGGTGAGCGGATAACGGTGTAAAGGTTGCGCTCGGTTGGCAGAGGGATAGGACCGGAAACACGCGCACCTGTCTTCTGTGCGGTGTCAACAATCAGCTTAGCGGACTGATCAATGACCTCGTGATCATAGCCCTTGAGGCGAATCCTGATCTTCTGGCTTGACACTTTGGGTACCTCCATACATGAGCTAGAGCTCGTGGTCGTTTACTAGGATGCAGAGCCGCCGTTTTTGGCGACAATCTCTTCGCGTACAGCGTTAGGAACGGGCTCGTAAGAATCGAACTGCATGGTGTAGCTCGCGCGGCCCTGGGTCTGGGAACGAAGGTCGGTTGCGTAACCGAACATCTCACCAAGAGGCACCTTAGCGCGGATGACCTTGGCGTCCATACGATCGTCCATACCCTCAATCTTGCCACGACGGGAAGAAAGGTTGCCCATAACGTCGCCCATGTACTGCTCAGGTGTCTCAACCTCAACAGACTCAACAGGCTCGAGAAGGACTGGGTTGGACTTCTTGAGAGCATCCTTAATTGCCATAGAACCAGCAATCTTAAATGCTGCCTCAGAGGAGTCGACCTCGTGGTAAGAACCGTCAACAAGGGTGACCTTGATGTCGACTACTGGATAACCAGCAATGACACCGTTCTCAAGAGCCTCACGAATGCCCTTATCGATAGATGGGATGTACTCCTTAGGAATAACACCACCGACGATAGCGTTGACAAACTCGTAACCCTTGCCCTCTTCCTGTGGCTCAAGGTCGATGACTGCGTGGCCATACTGACCCTTACCACCGGACTGACGGACAAACTTGCCCTCAGCGTGGCTTACTGCCTTACCAGCAGTCTCGCGGTAAGCAACCTGTGGCTTACCAACGTTGCAGTCAACCTTAAACTCACGACGGAGACGGTCAACAATAATCTCAAGGTGAAGCTCGCCCATACCAGCAATGATGGTCTGGCCGGTCTCGTGATCAGTGTGAACCTGGAAGGTTGGGTCCTCTTCAGCCAGCTTAGAAAGGCCGATGGACATCTTCTCCTGCTCAGCCTTGGTCTTAGGTTCAACAGCAACGTCGATAACAGGATCTGCGAAGCTGATGGACTCAAGGATGATTGGGTTCTTCTCGTCACAAAGGGTGTCACCAGTAGTGGTGTTCTTCAGACCAACGCATGCAACGATGTCGCCTGCGGAGCACTCGTCACGATCAACACGGTCGTTTGCGTTCATCTCGAGGATGCGGCCAAAGCGCTCACGGTTGTCCTTGACGGAGTTGTAGACGTAAGAACCTGCCTCTGCCTGACCAGAGTAAACACGAATGTAGGTAAGCTTACCAACATAAGGGTCAGTCATAATCTTGAATGCAAGAGCGGAGAATGGCTCCTTAACGTCTGCGTGACGGACAGCCTCGTCACCCTTAGGAGTGACACCGTCAATCTCTGGAACATCCAGAGGGCTTGGAAGGAAGTCGATGACTGCGTCCAGAAGCTCCTGGATACCCTTGTTCTTGTAAGCAGAGCCAACAAAGACAGGGTTAATCTGACCAGCAAGAACGCCAGCACGAAGAGCACCCTTAAGGGTCTCAACGTCAACCTCTTCACCCTCGAGAACAGCCATCATGACGTCCTCAGAGAAGTCAGAAGCTGCCTCAAGAAGCTCTTCACGCTTCTCAGCTGCAATCTCTGCAAACTCTGCAGGAATCTCGTCGAGTGGCTCAGGGTAAATCATGCCCTTTGCATCCTCTTTGAAGTCCCATGCAGTGTTAGTGACAAGGTCGATAAGACCCCAGAAGTTGGACTCAGCACCCATTGGGACCTGAGCTGCAATTGCGTTTGCGCCGAGGCGGTCACGCATGGTCTGGATTGCACGGAAGAAGTCTGCGCCTACGCGGTCAAACTTGTTGATGAATGCAATACGAGGTACGCCGTACTTGGTTGCCTGACGCCAAACGGTCTCGGACTGTGGCTGAACGCCTGCAACTGCGTCGAAGACTGCAACTGCGCCGTCCAGAACACGAAGAGAACGCTCAACCTCAGCGGTAAAGTCAACGTGACCTGGGGTGTCGATGATCTGGATGACGTGGTCTTTCCAGAAGCAAGTGGTAGCTGCGGAAGTAATGGTTACGCCGCGCTCCTGCTCCTGAACCATCCAGTCCATGGTTGCTGCACCGTCGTGGACCTCACCAATCTTGTGGGTCTTGCCGGTGTAGTAAAGAATACGCTCCGTAGTGGTGGTCTTACCAGCATCGATGTGAGCCATGATGCCGATGTTGCGGAGGTCTTTAAGATTGTACTTAGTCTTAGCCATTTGTTTGCTACTCCTGAATTCCGACTAGAAGCGGTAGTGGGAGAAGGCGCGGTTGGCCTCAGCCATCTTGTACAGGTCCTCGCGGCGCTTGACGGATGCACCTACGCCGTTAGTTGCGTCGATGATCTCGTTTGCAAGACGCTCTGCCATGGTCTTCTCTTTACGGCTACGGCTGAAAGTGACCATCCAGCGGATAGCAAGAGTAGTTGCACGACGGGAGTTGACCTCCATTGGGACCTGGTAAGTAGCGCCACCAACACGCTTGAAGCTAACCTCAAGTGTTGGGCGAATGTTATCCATAGCCTTCTTGAAGACAGTGAGGGCATCCTCACCAGTCTTCTCTGCGACGATGTCAAATGCACCGTAGACAATGCGCTCTGCGGTTGCTTTCTTGCCGTCGAGAAGGACCTTGTTAATGAGCTGGGTTACCAGACGATTGTTGTAGACGGCGTCAGGCATAACCTCACGACGTACTGCTGCTGCGCGACGCGGCATATTAATCTCCTAAGAACTAGTTCGAGTAGTGGACGTGATTACTTAGCACGCTTAGTGCCGTAACGGGAACGGCCCTGAGCACGATTCTGAACTGCTGCGCAGTCGAATGCACCGCGAACAACCTTGTAACGAACACCAGGAAGGTCACGGACACGGCCGCCACGAACCAGAACAATGGAGTGCTCCTGGAGGTTGTGGCCCTCACCAGGAATGTAAGCGGTTACCTCAATGCCATTAACAAGACGAACACGAGCAACCTTACGGGTGCTGAGTTAGGCTTCTTTGGCGTAGTGGTGAAAACGCGGGTGCAAACACCACGCTTCTGTGGGTTGTGCTGAAGAGCGGCGTTCTTGAGACTTTGACTTGACGCTCACGCGGCCCTTACGTACGAGCTGGTTAATAGTAGGCAAGATCTTCTCCTTCTTATACCTATCTACCTGCAGTTTTACATATTCGAAAGGCGACACAGCACTGTCCCCTTGGAATTACGCAGGGAAGTACTTTACGCTGATGAAAGCCACATGTCAACAAGCCACTGTGCCGGGCGTATCCATACTTCATAGAAATTACACGAGTAGCAAATATTAGTTTTTAGATAAAAGGGTCTTTGTTTTCAAAAACTATAAATTTGGCGAGAAATGCCTTGGTTAAGGACGACTCTAAGTTCAGGGGACTAACTTCAAAACAGCAATTACTTCTTCGCCGTCTTTCTCACCCGTCTCAACAAATCCATATGAACGATAGAGATCTTGCGCGACCTTATTTGGGTTCATAGGAAAGCCAACAAAACTCTGCTTTTCCACAGGGAAAGGTACGTATAAACTCCAACGCAAGCCTGAGTGCTTCTTTGCCGTATCCCCTACCTTGGAATTTTGCATCAATCATCAGACGTCGAAGATCGTAATTATTTTGAGCTATTGCTGGAGCCCTGTCCCAACTGCTATCTGGTCCAAACCCAATCATCAAAAACCCTATTGGTAAATCATTCTTGTATATACCAAAAGGAAAAATCTGTCCGTTTTCTGCCTTGGCTATATAGGCTTCGATAAGACTTATATCATTTCCAGCAACAAAACTTTGCTGGTCCTCGGACACCTTGAGCTTAAGAATGTCCCACACGTTTCTTCCGTTTATGTGCTGAAGACTTAACATACGGTATCAATCAAAAAATTCATTGCTCGTTGATATAAAAAGCGACAAACTTCTACTTTCCTAGTGCTGATGAGCAGCGTGAGCAAGACCAACGCTAATAAGCGTAATGACATGATCATCAGCAAGAGAATAAATGACGCGACGACCATCTCTTTTTGCAGCTACCAGACCACGATCGCGCAGAAGGCGGAGCTGATGAGAAGTAGCAGACTGAGAAACAGAGAGAAGCTCCTGCAGTTCAGTTACACTCTTCTCGCCCAAAAGAAGAGCTCCCAAAATCTGGAAACGTGTAAAGTCAGAAAGCGCATCATAAATTTGAGTGGCATCATAGATGATATCGTCATTAGTAAGAAACTCGTGCAGTTGTTCTTCAGAAACGCACTCGCAAATATTGTTTGTATGCTCACACTCGTGAGAATGATTAGTCATGATACTTCCTACTCTTTACAACTCAAAACTCTGAGTACACAGGGCTTCTCGCTAAATATTGTTTGTAATGTACCTTAGTATATACCGACTCTGCGTCGTTCAAGCCTATAAAAAGAGGACTCCAGCTAACGGCTGAAGTCCTCTTGTATATCGGAGGTAGCCTCCGAAAAAGTTTGATGTATCAGGCGAGATTACTTACTCGTCTTCGCCGTCTGCCTCAGCATCCATGCGGACAACCTGATTAAGAAGGTCATCCAGAGAACCAAGGTCCTCGTTGATTACATCAGGGCTAACCTCGTCGGAAGAAGAACCGATGAGTGTCTCGGTGTAATCAGAGTGAGTGGATGGAGCTGCAGAGCCCAGCATCAAGCCGCCATCGCCTTCTGGCGAGAAGACCATGTTGAGCAGCTGAGAAAGATCCTCAGAATCAGCCTCATCCTCTTCTGGCTCAAGGATGTAGAGGAGGTTACGAGCCTCAAGGCCATCGCGGAGCTCCTCGATTGCCTTTGCACCAATACCATCGATGCGAAGCAGGTCTTCCTCAGTCTTGCCGATAAGATCGCCTACGGTCTCAATGCCAACCTCGCTGAACTTGTTGGTCCAACGCTGTGACACGCCAAGATCGTCGAAGAGGTACAGCTTTGCATCCTCGCTTGAAAGCGTACGGCCATTCTTGGAGTAAACGCCACCGTTGTAATCCTCGTTGACCCAGTCAAGCTGCTTAGGAAGCTGCTCCTCGATGTCCTTAAGCTCTGCTGGTGCCCAGTCTGGAAGTGACTTAGCAAGAGAAGAGGTTGGGCCATCGATCTTGGTACCGTGGTAGGTAAGCTCAACATCGTTGTATGCGGAGAGACCCGTACCTGCAGGAATCTGCTTACCAACAATAACGTTGGACTTGAGGTCAAGCAGTGGTCAACGTCGCCCTCGATAGCTGCAGAAGTAAGAACGCCTGCAGTACGGATGAACGATGCACTGGAGAGCCAAGAATCAATAGAGCTTGCAACCTTCAGCGTACCAAGGATTGCTGGCTCTGCCTCTGGTGGAGTACCACCAGCAAGGGCAATATTCTGGACAGTCTCTGCAAAGACATAGCGGTCCACATACTGACCAAGCAGGTACGAAGAGTCACCTGGGTTGGTAACCTGAACACGGCGAAGCATCTGACGTGCGATAACCTCGATGTGCTTATCGTTGAGTTCTACACCCTGAGAGGTATAGACGTCCTTAACGGACTCAACGAAGGTGTGCATGGTGGACTCAATGTCAGTGAGTCGACGGAGCATACGGAAGTTGACGAAGCCGCGGGTAATCTGATCACCAGCACGGACAACAACGCCATCCTCGATGCCAGGCATGAAGCGGACGGATGCAGGAACACGCCACTCCTCGATGACACGAGAAGCATCGTCTGCATCAACAATACGCAGCAGGTACTCGGTGGTCTCTGGGGTGATGTGAAGAACACCAGAAACAGGAGCCAGATCAGCCTCGCGGCCAAGAATCTTCTCGTTGACGTTGCCGACGACGTCGAACATACGAGCAACGGTAGGAAGACCCTGTGTAATATCGTCTGCGCCTGCAACACCACCGGAGTGAATGGTACGCATGGTCAGCTGAGTACCAGGCTCACCAATGGACTGAGCTGCGATAATACCAACTGCAGTACCAATGTTGACAGGACGACGGGTGGAAAGATCCCAACCGTAGCACTTCTGGCAGACGCCGTACTTAGACTTACAGGTCAGAAGCGCGCGGAGCTGAACCTTAGCAAGGCCGTGCTCAACAAGACGCTCAAGATCCTGCTTGGACTCAACATAGCCACCGGCAGGGATAAGAACCTCGCCAGTGTTTGGATCGCAGACATCCTCAAGGGTGCAGCGGCCAATCAGGTCAGTATCAACAGAAGTCTGACCAGGCTTAATCAGAGGATAGGTAACTGCCTCATCAGTGCCGCAGTCCTCCTCGCGGACAATGACGTCCTGTGCAACGTCGACGAGTCGACGAGTCAGGTAACCAGAGTCGGAGGTGTGGGATGCGGTATCTACCAGACCCTTACGAGCGCCGTAGGTAGAAATGAAGTACTCAAGAGGCTCAAGACCCTCGCGGAAGTTTGCCTTAATTGGAAGGTCAATGGTTTCACCGGACATATCCGCCATCAGGCCTCGCATACCAGCAAGCTGGCGAAGCTGTGTCTTAGAACCACGAGCTCCAGAGTCAGCCATCATGTAAATTGGATTGTTCTCTGCAAAGCCTGTAAGCATCTCAGAGCCGAGAAGATCGGTGCACTCGGTCCATGCGTTAACAACCTCAACGTGACGCTCTCGCTCGGAAAGGAAGCCGTCCTCGTAGTACTCGTTGATCTGGTCAACGCGGTCCTGTGCCTCCTGAAGCAGCTGTGGCTTGTGTGGAGGAATAACAGCGTCCCAAACAGAAACGGTCAGACCAGCAAGAGTTGCGTAGTGGGAAACCAGTCTTCTTGATGTTGTCCAGAATTGGCTCAACATCAGCCATTGGGTAACGGTCGCAGCAATCATTGACCAGAATGCCAATGTCGGACTTAACCATCTTGTAGTTGATGTATGGGTAATCCTCTGGCAGGCACTGACGGTTGAAGATAATGCGACCAACAGTGGTCTCAAAACGCTTAGTACCCTCAGTAACGTCCAGATCCTCATACTGACCGCGGCCAGTCATAACGCGGAAGATAGCACGATCGCTATCAGCAACGTTTGCATCCTTGGAGCTTACGCGGACAACAACCTTTGCCTGAAGATCAAGGTCACGGTTGGCCTCAATAGCCAGAAGAGCATCCTCAAAGCTTGCAAAGGTAAGAGTCTTAGCGTCTTCACCGGTCTTCTCGGAAGTGAGGTAGTAGACACCAAAGACCATATCCTGAGAAGGAACGGTCAGAACCTTACCAGAAGCAGGGCTTCTGAGGTTGTTGCTGGAGAGCATCAGAATGCGAGCCTCTGTCTGTGCCTGAGTAGAAAGTGGCACGTGGACAGACATCTGGTCGCCGTCGAAGTCTGCGTTGAATGGTGCGCAGACCAGAGGGTGCAGGTGGATTGCCTTACCCTCGATAAGGACTGGCTCAAATGCCTGGATAGACAGACGGTGAAGGGTAGGTGCGCGGTTGAGAAGAACGAGGCGGTCCTGAATGACCTCATCCAGAACGTCCCAAACAACTGGAGTACCACGGTCAATAGCGCGCTTTGCGCCCTTAATGTTTTCAACCTTGCGGAGCTCAACCAAACGACGCATGACAAATGGCTTTGAAGAGCTCAAGTGCCATAGCGGATGGAAGACCGCACTGGTGCAGCTTCAGGTGTGGGTCAACAACAATGACGGAACGGCCAGAGTAGTCAACACGCTTACCCAGAAGGTTCTGACGGAAGCGACCCTGCTTACCCTTAAGGGCCTCAGCAAGAGACTTCAGAGGACGTCCACCACGGCCGGTAACAGGACGGCCACGGCGACCGTTGTCAAACAGAGCGTCAACGGACTCCTGAAGCATGCGCTTCTCGTTGTTAACAATGATGGAAGGTGCGTCAAGGTCAAGCAGGCGCTTAAGACGATTGTTACGGTTAATAACACGACGATACAAATCGTTTAAGTCGGAAGCTGCAAAACGGCCACCATCAAGCTGAACCATTGGACGAAGATCAGGTGGAATAACTGGTACAACGTCAAGAATCATGTTAGCTGGATCGTTGCCACCCTTAAGGAAGGCGTCAACGATCTCAAGGCGCTTAATGGCCTTCTCGCGCTTCTGCTTCTGAGCATCCTCATTGGCGATAATAGCGCGGAGCTCCTTGGCCTCTTTCTCAAGGTCAATGTTGGAAAGAAGGTCGCGGACTGCCTCAGCACCCATGCCACCCTTGAAGTAGATGCCATAGTAGCGCTTAAGCTCAGAGAACAGACCCTCATCGGAGATGAGCTCTCTGGTCTCAAGCTGCATGAACTTCTCAAAAGCCTCACGACGAAGCGTCTTCTCTTCCTCGTACTCTTCCTCAAGATCAGCGACGCCTGCACGAATCTCGTCCTCAGAAAGAGGCTCAAAATCGCCAAACTCGTCATCCTGTGGCTGGCCCTGCTCGCGAAGGCGTGCGATCTGATCGTCGCGCTCTGCGTCGAGCTCTTCGATATCTGCTGCAAGCTCCTCACGAAGATCGTCTACGTCAGCCTCACGTGCCTCAGTGTCAACACTAGTGATTACGTAAGATGCAAAGTAGAGGACTTTCTCGAGGTCCTTGCTCTTGATGTCAAGAAGACGTGCCAGAGGGAAGCTGGTTGGGCTCTTGAAGTACCAGATGTGGCTTACAGGAGCAGCAAGCTCGATGTGGCCCATGCGGTCACGACGAACCTTTGCGGTGGTAACTTCAACACCGCAGCGCTCGCAGGTAATGCCCTTGAAGCGAATGCCTTTGTACTTACCGCAGGCGCACTCCCAGTCCCTTACAGGTCCAAAGATCTTCTCGCAGAAAAAGGCCGTCCTTTTTCTGGCTTAAGAGTACAGTAGTTGATGGTCTCAGGCTTCTTTACCTCGCCATAGGGACCAACCGCGGATATCATCAGCAGACGCTGAGAAATTTTTAATAGCGTCAAATTCAGTGGAATCGAAAATCTGCCACAGTCGCTACTCCTTATCGGTGGTCGCGTCGCCTACAAGTGCGGATGCACCCTCAGCGTCTTGGGACAGGTCGGAAGCGGTTACCTCAGTGAAGCCAAGGTCGTTGAGGATCTCAACAGCGTTCTTCTCCTCAGGATCTGTGACCTTTGCGGTATTTGCACGCTTACGATAAGAGATTGGCTCAATGTCAAGTGCCAGGGAGCGAATCTCTTTGACCAGAACCTTGAAGGACTCAGGAATTCCTGCAGTAGGAATGTTCTCGCCCTTAACAATGGACTCGTAGGTCTTAACACGGCCGTTGGTATCGTCAGACTTAACGGTGAGGATCTCCTGGAGGACGTTAGCAGCACCGTATGCATACAGTGCCCAAACCTCCATCTCACCAAAGCGCTGACCGCCGAACTGTGCCTTACCACCCAGAGGCTGCTGGGTAACAAGAGAGAGTAAGGACCAGTTGAACGTGCGTGGATCTTATCGTCAACCATGTGGCCGAGCTTCAGAATGTAAGAAACACCAACGGTAATTGGGCTCTTGAATGCCTCGCCGGTACGACCATCGTAGAGGGTAGTCTTACCACGCTCGTTGAGCTGTGGAACAAACTCCTCACGCATGTCCTCGCCGTACTCCTTGAGAGCCTTGTTGATCATGTTGATGTTGGTGCGGCGAACAATCTCTGCAACGGACTCATCAGTAGCACCGTCAAAGAGTGGTGTTGCAACAGGAATTGGACCCTCAACGTAACGCTTGGAATCTGCGTCATCGTCATCCCATCCGTGTGCAGCGCCCCAACCAAGGTGACACTCAAGCAGCTGACCAACGTTCATACGGGAAGGAACGCCCAGTGGGTCAAGAATAACGTCTACTGGGGTACCGTCTGCCATGTAAGGCATGTCCTCAACTGGGAGAACCTTACAAATAACACCCTTGTTACCGTGACGACCAGCGATCTTATCGCCCTGCTGAATCTTTCTGCGCTGAGCAACAAAGACGCGGACCAGGTCGTTTACTCCTGGAGGCAGGTCGTCTCCAGCCTCACGGCTGAAGCGGACAACGTCAACAACGCGGCCATAGGAGCCGTGTGGCATCTTGAGGGAAGTATCGCGAACATCGTGTGCCTTAGCACCGAAGATTGCGCGAAGCAGGCGCTCTTCTGCGGTCAGAGCAGTCTCACCCTTAGGAGTGACCTTACCAACCAGAATATCGCCAGGGCCAACCTCAGCGCCGATGCGGATGATGCCGTCATCGTCGAGGTTTGCGAGCATGTCCTCACCAAGGTTTGGAATCTCGCGGGTAATCTCCTCAGCACCAAGCTTGGTGTCACGAGCATCAATCTCGTGGCGGGAAATGTTAACGGAAGTCAGAAGGTCTTCCTGAACAACACGCTCGGAGACGATAATACCGTCCTCGTAGTTGTAGCCTTCCCATGGCATGTAAGCAACGGTAAGGTTTGCACCAAGTGCCAGCTCAGAGTGGTCAACAGATGGACCGTCTGCGATTGGCTGGCCCTTCTCGACCTGCTGTCCAACAGTGACGATTGGACGGTGGTTGATGCAAGTGGACTGGTTGGAGCGCTCGTACTTAGGAAGATCGTAGCGCTGAGAACCGTGCTCATCGGAGTAGATGACAACGTGAGCTGCATCAACCTCGGTGACCTCGCCGGCAAACTCTGCACAAATAAGCTCACCAGAGTCCTGAGCTGCGCGGCCCTCCATACCAGTTCCAACAAATGGAGCGTGGGACTGAATCAGAGGCACTGCCTGACGCTGCATGTTTGCACCCATGAGGGTACGCTTTGCGTCGTCGTGCTCAAGGAATGGAATGAGGTTAGCTGCGACGGAGAGAAGCTGACGTGGAGAAACGTCCATGTAGTCAACGTCCTCAACAGGAACCTGTGCAGGTGCACCGAAGGAACCGTCGAAGTCGCGGGTACGTGCAATAACGCGGTCTGCATCAACAATCTTGCCGTCTGCGTCAACCTCAACAAACTTCTTAGACTTAGGGTCAATTGGGGTGTTAGCAGGAGCAATAATGTGATTCTCCTCCTCGTCTGCAGTCATCCAGACAATGTCGTCAGAGACAACACCGCCTGTAACCTTACGATAAGGAGCCTCGATAAAGCCGTACTCATTTACGTGAGCGTACAGTGCCAAGGAGCCGATAAGACCAATGTTTGGTCCCTCAGGAGTCTCAATTGGGCACATACAGGGAGTAGTGCGAGTTGTGAACGTCGCGGACTGCGGTAGGAACGTTGGTACGACGGCTGGAGCCGGACTTGTGTCCTGCAAGACCGCCAGGTCCCAGAGCAGAGAGACGACGCTTGTGAGTCAAACCAGCAAGTGGGTTTGCCTGGTCCATGAACTGCAGCTGAGAAGAACCGAAGAACTCCTTGATTGCAGCAACAATTGGACGGATGTTGATCAAGGACTGTGGAGTGATGTCGTCTGCGTCCTGAGATGCCATACGCTCACGGACAACGCGCTCCATGCGGCTCATACCAATGCGGAACTGGTTCTGGACCAGCTCGCCAACGGTACGGACGCGGCGGTTGCCAAAGTGGTCAATGTCATCAAGGTGCTTAGACTCATCACCTGCATGCACTGCAAGAAGGTACTGAAGAGCTGCGACAATGTCCTCTTTGGTAAGGACACGAACATCTGCAGGAATCTCTTCCTCAAGCTTTTTGTTAATCTTGTAACGACCAACGCGAGCAAGGTCATAGCGCTGCTCGTTGAAGAAAAGGCCGTCAAGCAGAGAACGGGCAGAGTCAACAGTTGGTGGCTCGCCTGGACGCTGACGACGATAAATCTCGATAAGAGCATCCTCACGTGTGGTTGCAACGTCACGCTCAAGTGTGTTGCGAACAACATCGGAATCACCAAGGAGCGAGAGAATCTCGTCATCGGTAACAGCAATGCCAAGTGCACGGAGGAAGACGGTAGCGCTCTGGCGACGCTTGCGGTCAATGGAGACGACCAGGTGGCCGCGCTTATCAACCTCAAACTCAAGCCATGCACCACGTGCAGGAATGAACTGAGACTTGTGGACCAAGACACCGTTGTCCATCTCTGACGAGAAGTACACGCCAGGTGAACGAACGAGCTGTGAAACCACAACGCGCTCAGAACCGTTGATGATGAAGGTACCGCGCTCAGTCATCAGTGGGAAATCACCCATGAAGACAAGCTGCTCCTTCATCTCACCAGTCTCTTTGTTGACAAAACGGACGTCAACAAAAAGAGGTGCTGATATGAAATGTCTTTTGCACGACACTCAGCCATTGAATTGGCAGGGGTCGCCGAACTGATGGTCACCAAAGGTGACCTGCATGGTTCCAGCGCTGTTCTCAATTGGCGAGAACTCAGCGAAGGACTCTGCAAGGCCCTCTCCCATAAAGCGCTCAAATGATTCCTTCTGTACAGAAATCAGATTTGGCAGCTCCATAGCTGCGGGAATCTTACTGAACGTCCTGCGTCCAGTATGCGCCTGAGGCGTGGTGAGGGAAGTCTTTTTTAGCGGTAGACACCAGGTTGTCCTCCTTCAAAAGGGTGGAAGGTGGCAATTGTCGCAACCTAGTAATTTAGTCAAGATTTTTAATGCGCGTCAACAGAAAAAAAACACTTGATTTTTTTAAGACGTTTTGACTATATTATCGCGTTTATGTTTTTTAACTGCATAAACGTTATGTTGCAGGTAAATCCTTGACTAACTCGTCTTTTCTAGTTGTGAAGATTTTGTGGAGAAGTTCCACGGAGACAGAAATCGCTTTCGGTGAGCGGCGCTCCCCCGCCACGTCGCTTCGCATGGCGCTCCATGCTCACCGGATGCGCCCCGAGCGCACGGGTTTCTCGCCACACGCGCCGACCTTTTGCTGCACGCGCCTGAAAAGTGCAAAAGAATCTGTATTTGCGCCACCGATTCTTTTGCAAAATCAGGCAAATCCACAGATTCTTTTTGTAATTTTTAGGCAAAAAGTTACAGATTCTTTGTAGAAATCAGGCGCGAGAAAAACTAGGGCATGTCACGCAGTAAGCCAGAGCAATCACGCAGGATTTATGAGCCTGAAATGCACACCAAGTCTGAGCAAAAGTACTCAGACAAAGCGAGAAAAACAGGCAAATCGCTCAGACATGGCGAGAAAATCCGGCAAATCACTCAGACTTGATGCACTTTTCAGGCTGCAGCGAACGCATCTCAGACTTGATGTACTTTTCAGGCTATAGCGAACGTATCTCAGACTTGGTGCACTTTTCAGGCTGCAGCGAACGCACCTCAGCTCCATGCGCCCCGAGCGCACGGATTTCTCGCCAGGCAAACAAAAAAGAGGCCAGACCGAAGTCTGACCTCTCCAGTAAGCAATGTAGAATGGACTTACTTAAGGGTGACGGTAGCGCCAGCCTCCTCGAGCTGAGCCTTAGCAGCCTCAGCGTCCTCCTTCTTAGCGCCCTCGAGGACTGCCTTAGGAGCACCCTCGACGACCTCCTTTGCCTCCTTGAGGCCAAGGTTGGTAAGAGCACGGACAACCTTGATGACGCCGATCTTGTTGTCGCCGAAGCCCTCGAGGACAACGTCAAAGTTGGTCTTCTCCTCTGCCTCCTCAGCAGCGCCACCAGCTGCAGGAGCAGCAACGACAACTACAGGAGCAACAGCGGAAACGCCAAAGACGTCCTCAAGCTCGTGAACGAGCTCAGAAAGCTCGAGTGCTGGCATCTCTTTAAGGGCCTCAATGATCTCATCTTTAGTGACAGCCATGTCAATTCTCCTTTTTAAACGATGCAGCCTTTGTACTGCATCTGGGCAAAAGCCCGGCTTGTATGTGTGCGTTTAAGTGCGTCTACACTCTCACGCGGTTTGCGCCAATGCGCGGGTACAACAAAACGTTGCTTATGCAGCGTTCTTCTGATCTGCGACTGCAGAAAGAGCGGTTGCGAGTCCACGAGCTGGACCAGCGCAAACCTGTGCAATACCGGTAAGTGGGCTTGCAACAACGAAGACAAGCTTTGCAATGAGCTCCTCGCGAGAAGGAAGATCTGCGTAAGCCTTTGCCTCGTCAGCAGTAAGTGCCTGACCATCAGCGATACCACCAATGAACTCAACTTTCTTGAGCTTCTTGGCCTGATCCTTGATGACCTTAGCGGCCTCGACAGGATCATTCTCATAGAAAACGTATGCGCAGGTACCGGCGAGCATCTCGTCAATCTCTGGCATACCAGCGTTCTTAAGAGCAATCTTGACGATGTTGTTCTTATAGACCTTCATGTGAGCGCCTGCTGCGGTAAGTGCGCGGCGAAGCTCCTGAGTCTCCTTTACGGAGAGACCACGATAGTCGATAACAAACAGGCCCTTGGAGTTGTCGAGAGAAGCGGAAACCTTCTCGAGCAAATCAAGTTTAGACTGAGCTGGCATGTAGTACACCTCCTTTATCATGTCTCAGGCACGAGCGCCAACAGGTGCGGCCCTCACATGAAAAGACCCCACTTTGGCAACCAAAGCGGGGTCTGGATGTACTAATCTCAAGACCACCTCGGCAGGCGGGAATTCCCATTAAGCCTTGGATTCAAGGCGCCGGCTGTCTTTGGCAGCGAACGTGCAACTACAAGACGTCTGTCTTGCGTTGGATATTGTGCAGCAAAAAACTATCCAAGTCAAGGTTGAGTGCACAATTTCTTTCTCTTCACAAAAATTTGACGAGAAGGGCGGCTAAGCAGCTACGCACAACTCAGCCACACACATCAGCCACACGCGCGCCGCAAGCAGAGTCCACGCCTCAAACCACACGCCCACTGCAAGCAGAGTCCACGCCTACACCACATGCACGCTTCAAGAAAAATCCGGTACCTGCAAGCAGATACCGGATTAAACGTGCTAGGTACTTCTAAGCGTAAAGCTTAGTCCTCCATGAGGTTACGAACCTTGGTTGGATCAACCTTAATGCCAGGGCCCATAGTAGAGGAAATAGCAACGGTCTTGACGTACTTACCCTTAGCGCTGGATGGCTTGACGCGAATAATCTCAGAGAGAAGTGCGCCATAGTTCTCAACAAGCTGCTGGACCTCAAAAGAAGCCTTGCCGATTGCAACGTGGCAGATACCAAAACGGTCCGCACGATACTCAACACGACCAGCCTTGAGCTCGTTAACCATCTTTGCAACATCCATGGTAACGGTGCCGAGCTTAGGGTTAGGCATAAGGCCACGAGGACCAAGAACGCGACCAAGACGACCAACCTTACCCATCATCTGAGGGGTTGCGATTGCTGCGTCAAAGTCAAGCATGCCCTTCTCGACCTCTGCGATGAGCTCGTCGCCACCGACGATGTCAGCGCCAGCTGCCTCAGCCTCGCGGGCCTTCTCGCCCTCTGCGAAGACTGCAACGCGAACGGTCTTACCAGTGCCGTGAGGCAGAGAAATGGAACCGCGGACGTTCTGGTCAGCCTTACGAGTATCGACACCAAGGCGAATTGCTACCTCAATGGTCTCGTCAAACTTAGCAGTTGCAAGCTCCTTGAGACAGGGTTACTGCCTCTTTTTGGGCTGTAGAGGTTTGCACCGTCTACCTTGGCAACTGCATTCTTGTAGTTCTTTCCGTGCTTAGGCATTATGTACCTCCTGTGGTTAGCGGGCGTCTGCCCTCCCACTCCTGCATCTTCCGTCCATAGTTACGCCCTCTTGGCGAGAAACCCAACTACGTGCACTAACGTCGGATGCTCTGACAAAACAACCGTCAGCCACACTAATGGCTGACGGGAGTAAACACTACTCGGCGATGGTTACACCCATGGAACGAGCGGTACCAGCGACGATCTTCTTTGCAGCCTCAATGTCGTTTGCGTTGAGGTCAGGCATCTTGATCTCAGCAATCTTGGTGAGCTGCTCCTGGGAGAGCTGGCCAACCTTATCGCGCTGAGGAACACCGGAACCACCCTTGAGGTGAAGCTCCTTCTTGATGAGCTGAGCTGCTGGAGAGTCTTGGTTACGAAGTCAAAGGAACGATCCTCGTAAACAGAAATCTCGACTGGGATGATGTCGCCAGCCTTGTCCTGAGTTGCAGCGTTGAACGCCTGGCAGAACTGCATAATGTTGACCTGTGCAGCACCCAGAGCTGGTCCTACTGGAGGAGCTGGGTTTGCCTGGCCTGCAGGAATCTGCAGCTTAATAAAGTTAACAACCTTCTTTGCGGGCATGTTAAGCCTCCTGTTTGAATACGTTTGAGTCTATTCTCGCGCACTCCCGAGAAGCAATCCACAAGGGACGAGAAGTGCGGGATAAGCCGTTAGTTACTAGTCTATCAGGGAAATCTGATCCATGGTGAGCTCAACCGGAGTCTCGCGACCAAAGATGGTGAGCATAACCTTGATCTTGCCGGACTCTGCGTTGACCTCAGAAACAGTTCCGTCGAAGTCAGCGAGAGGACCAGAAAGAACGTGAATTGCCTGACCGACCTCAATATTGGTTGCTGTACGCTTAGGTACAGGGCCACCCGTCTTCATACCGCCGCGACGCATGATCTTATCGAACTCTTCACGACGCAGAGGAACTGGCTTGCCGTCAATGCCAACAAAACCAGTTACGCCTGGGGTGTTGCGAACAACAGCCCAAGTATTGTCATCCAGCTCCATGCGAACAAGAACGTAACCTGGGAAAACCTTAGACTCTTTGGTCTCGCGCTTGCCGCCGTCCTTGACCTCAGTAACTTCCTCAGTAGGAATCTGAATATCAACAACAGCACGCTCAAGGCCATAGGTCTCAATACGGTGCTCAAGGTCTGTCTTTACCTTGTTCTCATAACCTGAATAGGTGTGAACTACATACCAGCGCTTAGCCATTGATTATCCCCTCAGTCCAGTAAAGGCGACGAGACCAGCAACAATGCCAGTATCAACCAGCCAAGTTACCAAGCCAAAGAAAATGATTGTTGCAATTACGGCTACAGAGAAACCAGCAAGCTCAGAGCTTGAAGGCCACACAACGCGGTGCATTTCTGTACGAACGCCTGCAAAGTAAGCACCCAGGCGGCCAAAGAAGCCAGGGTTAGCGTTACGCTGAATGGACTTCTCCTGCTTCTTTGCCTCGGCCTTAGTAGCCTTAGCAGAAGCTTCAGGAGTAGCTTCAGCCTGAAGGGTCTCACGCTGGGCGCGCTCTTCTGCGCGAGCCTTACGTGCGCTCCTCTTATTGCGCTCCTTATTTGCCATCCTACGCTCCCTTGGATGTTATACCTACATACAAACCGGCCAACCCTTATGGGAAGGCCGGTGAAGTTATCTGGCAGGCCAGGAAGGACTCGAACCCTCAACAAACGGTTTTGGAGACCGCCGCTCTACCATTGGAGCTACTGGCCTAGAACGAACCCACCTAGCCTAGCGGGTCTCGCGATGTACCGTGTGCTTGTGGCACCATGGGCAGTACTTCTTCAACTCCATACGATCTGGGTTGTTGGACTTATTCTTGTCCGTAGTGTAATTACGACGCTTGCACTCAGTGCAGGCGAGAGTAACGAGTGTACGCATTGATCCTCCTGAACACGGTCACGAGATGTATTCTCGAAATGTGACGCGGTTGCTTAGGTTAGCACCCACTACCCAGAGATGTCAATACTTTTCTCTAATTACTCTAGGCGTTCACATATTTTTTCTCGACAAAAAACCCGGCGCGCAAAAAGCACGCCGGGCAAGTTAGCAACTTTAAAAGAAGTTACTCGATGACGGTGGAAACACGGCCATCGCCGACGGTGTGGCCACCCTCGCGGATAGCGAACTTCAGACCCTGCTCAAGAGCGATTGGGTGAATGAGCTCGCAGCCAACGGTGATGTGGTCACCAGGCATAGCCATCTCTACCTTGCCACCGTTTGCATCGGTGAGCTCGTAGATGTCGCCGGTTACGTCAGTTGTACGGAAGTAGAACTGTGGACGGTAACCAGAGAAGAATGGGGTGTGACGGCCGCCCTCTTCCTTAGTAAGAACGTAAACCTCACCGGTGAACTTCTTGTGTGGAGTAACGGTACCAGGCTTGCAGAGAACCTGACCGCGCTCGATGTCCTCGCGCTTAACACCACGAAGAAGAATACCAACGTTGTCGCCAGCCTCGCAGAAGTCCATGGTCTTACGGAACATCTCAATGCCGGTAGCAACAGAGTTCTGAGTTGGCTTAATACCAACGATCTCGACTGGATCGTTGAGCTTGAGCTCACCACGCTCAACACGGCCGGTAGCAACGGTACCACGACCAGAAATAGTCATGACGTCCTCGATTGCCATCAGGAATGGCTTCTCGTTGTCACGAGCTGGTGTTGGGATGTAGGAGTCAACAGTGTGCATGAGCTCACGGATGGACTCAACCCACTTCTCCTCGCCGTTAAGAGCGCCGAGAGCGGAACCACGGATGATTGGAAGGTCATCGCCTGGGAAGTCGTACTCGGAGAGAAGGTCACGGGTCTCCATCTCGACGAGGTCGATGAGCTCGTCATCGTCGACCATGTCGCACTTGTTCAGGAAGACGACGATGTAAGGAACGCCGACCTGACGTGCGAGAAGGATGTGCTCACGAGTCTGAGCCATAGGACCGTCGGTTGCAGCAATAACGAGGATTGCGCCGTCCATCTGAGCTGCACCAGAAATCATGTTCTTGATGTAGTCTGCGTGGCCAGGGCAGTCGACGTGAGCGTAATGGCGCTCCCAAGTCTCGTACTCAACGTGAGCAACGGAAATGGTAATACCACGCTGACGCTCCTCTGGAGCCTTATCGATGTTCTCGAAGGCGGTATAGTCTGCCTTGCAGCCCTCGGTCTCAGAGAGAACCTTGGTGATTGCTGCGGTAAGGGTAGTCTTACCGTGGTCGACGTGACCAATGGTACCGATGTTTACGTGTGGCTTTGTGCGGTCAAACTTTTCCTTGGCCATTGCCAATCCTCCTTCTGGAACTAACCCTCGGGCTAGACCGTGGTGAAAAAACGTCTGTTTATACTCAACGGCGCAAATGTCTAGGACATGTACGCCGTAAAGAGTCTGGTACCGGCGACTGGATTCGAACCAGTGACGTCACGGGTATGAGCCGTGTGCTCTAACCAGCTGAGCTACGCCGGCATAAATGCCGCTCGAAAAATGGAGCCCGCGACCGGATTTGAACCGGTGACCTCTTCGTTACCAACGAAGTGCTCTACCTACTGAGCTACACGGGCGTGGTGGGGATACTTGGACTCGAACCAAGGAACCCAGAGGGAGCGGATTTACAGTCCGCCGCAGTTGCCGCTGTGCCATATCCCCGAATGCCGTTTTCAAGCACTCTAGAAGCAATTGTGTACGCTGTTTACCTTGCAGTTTAACGTACGCAGGAAGTCTAGTTGATCTTCCAATTACCTCTCAAGCGGGAAAATATTACGATTGAATAAAAATCTTGTCAACGTAATCCACCCAACCGGGCGTATCTTATCAAATTTTTTCCACAATTCCAAGCGATTTTCTCGCCACGATCCTCTGCGGTTTTCTAGCCACAACTTCAAGCGAGTTTCTTGCCACAACTCCACCGATTTTCTCGTCACACTCCAAGCGGGTTTCTGACCAGACGCATACGGGCTTTTACAGTTATCTATAGGAGCCATACGCGATACGTTGCGAAAGCCCTAAAATTCGCACGAAAAAAGCCAGGCAATGCCTGGCTGAAAATTCAAGTGGTGCCGCCACCAGGCTTCGAACCCGGGACCTACTGATTACAAGTCAGTTGCTCTACCAGCTGAGCTATAGCGGCATCAAGTGCAGAGGATATTCTATAGACTTTTCTGGCTTTGGTCTAGTCTCAATTTTCGAGAAATTTTTCTCCACAAACTGGTCGATGCAGCATGTAGGAGCACTTCCCTTCTGTAGAAGCTAGCTTGGTGCAAATGCACTGTCCATCAAGTCTGGCCAGCCTGAAAACCGCATCATGTCTGTGTAAAACAGCTCAGACTTGGCGAGAAAAACCGGCAAATCGCTCAGACTCGGTGAGCTTTTCCGGCAAATCATTCAGACATGGCGAGAAAATCAGGCTCCATGAAGCGCGTTCGTAAAACCACCCCTGGATCCAAAACTGCACCACAAAAACTCTGCCTGAAAAGTGCAAAGAATCTGTATTTGAGGCACCGATTCTTTGTCAAAATCAGGCAAATCCACAGTTTCTTTAACGTTATCAGGCAAAATTTACAGATTCTTTGCAGAAATCAGGCGCGCTGATTGCGCCCAGGCGCGCTGGACGTATTGGTGCGGTCGAGCACGTTGGCACATCGCGTACGTGAGACGCTGACCTGGTCACTATTTGCCCAGCAGCTTCCAGAGTTTCTCGCGCTGTTCTGGAGAAATACGATCTTCAAGCGTCATGCGCGTACTGACCTGATCGCGACGCATCTCTTCGACAACGTTATCTGCTTGGGAAATCTCGTGGACCAGTGATGCGCTTGCAATGCGCGTGACCTCGCCGGGGCCAAAGCCGGCTGTGGCACGAATGTCCCTGTCCGACGTGACCAGAAATACCTTGCGACCAGCCTCTCGAGCGTCCGTGACCAGGCGCTCGATGACGCTATCTGCGGACTCCCCAGTCTCGGAGAAGACCAGTTGCACGCCAGCGTGACTGCGCTCCGGGCGCTCGTCGTTTACGTTTCCCTTGCCGTCAAACACAATAACAGCCTCGTAGGTGCCTTGCGCAAACGTGGCAACGTCAGAAATGAGCGCCAAACGGGCGCGATAAAACGGATCGGTGTTGAGGTGATAGGCTCTCTCAGCAGCGGTTTCTTGTGCAGAAGAGCCACGGTCATCCAGCAACGCCTCATAGCGAGGAGTTGCCAACATGACGTTATAGCCATCGACTACAAGCAGCGATTTTTCTGAGCCATACCTTACGCTTCCTGGGCTTCCTGGACTTCCTGGGCTTCCTGAGCTTCCTGGGCTTACGCTTCCTGAGTCCTGCGGAGCCACTCGTAGCACATGACCGTTGTTGCCTGAGCAACGTTCAGGGACTCTACCTGGCCAAACTGAGGAAGTTTGCACGTAAAATCGCACTTCTCGAGCATAAGGCGAGAAATTCCTGAACCTTCAGAGCCCATAACAAGTGCAAGGCGACCTCCCATAGGAGCCTCCCACACGGACTGAGTGGCGTGCTCGGTAGAGCCACATGTCCAAAAACCTGCGGCTTTAAGCTCTTCAAGAGCGCGCGGCAGATTAGAAACCTGAGCGATTGGCAGGTGAAGCACAGCTCCTGCGGAAGTCTTGTATGCTCCAACGCCAACTCGGGCGGCGCGAGCGTTTGCAATAACAACGCCGGCTGCGCCAACTACCTCGGCACTTCGGACGATTGCGCCAAAGTTTCCCTCGTCAGTGACATGATCCAAGACCACAACCAGAGCGTTTTCTGAACCAGCGCGCTGGATGATTTCAGAGAGGTCAGCGTAAGCAAAAGGCTGTGTACGGACAATAACGCCCTGGTGAGCGCCGTGACTTGAAAGCGAGTCAAGCACGGGCTTTGCAACACGCTCGACAGGAATACCCTCCTGCTCAAGCTGACGTGCAAGAGCCTCAATCTCCTGGTCCTTCTGTCCACTTGCAGCTTGTACCAGTGCATTCTTCAAAGGAATACCAACGGTCAGCGCCTCTGCTACTGCGCGACGACCCTCGATAAGATCGGTTGCAGGCTTCTTGTTGCCGGGACGTCCAGCACCAGCGCCTCGCTGTCCACGAGTGCCCTGAGCTGCGCGTGAGCCTTGTGCGGAGCGGCTACCCTTTGAGCCCTGGCCATTCTTGGCGCCGAAATAACCGCCCCAGTCGGCAGCCTTCTTGGAGCCGCGACCCGCGCCGCTGCGACCTGCAGCTCCACCGCGACCTGCTCCACCGCGACCCACAGCTCCGCCGCGTCCGGCTGCTCCACGGCCAGCAGGACCCTCGGAGCGCGTGTTTTTAGAGGTAGAGCGCTGATTTCTTGCCATAGTTAGTCTGCCTTACGCTTTAGTCGAGCGCCAGCGGCGGTATCTTCAATCAAAAGTCCAAGCTCGGCAATGCCGTCTCTAATTTGATCAGCAACTGCCCAGTTCTTCTGGGAACGAGCCTCCTGACGAGCAGCAAGCAAAGCCTCTGCAGCCTCATCGGCTGACGTGCGCTCATAGCCTGCTACCTGAGCGGCAAGCGCCACAAGCTCCTCTGGTAAATCAGAGGTAGACGCCGCCTGAGTCAAATCAATTCCAAAGCTCCCGTGAGCTCGCACAACATATCTGCTGCACGGAGAACAGGACTTGCGCCAACGTTCTGACCAACCTCTGCAAGATAGGTATTTGCAGCAGTTACCAGAGCAAAGATAGCAGCGAGTGCTCCTGCGGTGTTGAAATCATCATCCATCTGAGCGTCAAACTCGCTCTGAGCTGTGTTAATAGCCTCAGCAAGCGTACTATCAGCGTCGGAAAGTTCGTGCTGAGCAGAAGACTGCTTGAAAGCCCAGCGGAGATTTGCAACGCAGGTCTTCATGCGCTCAAGCGTACCAACGGTGCCCTCAAGGCGCTCAAACGAGAAATCAAGTGGTGCACGATAGTGCGTCTGAAGCATCAAAAGTCTTACTGCATCTGCAGGGTACTTGTCCAAAACTTCCTTGAGTGTGTAGAAGTTGCCCAAAGACTTGGACATCTTCTCGCCATCAACGCGAAGCATTCCGGTGTGCATCCAATAATTGGCGAGAGGAGCGTGCCAGGCGCAGGAAGCCTGCGCGGTCTCGTTCTCATGATGAGGGAATACCAGGTCAGAGCCACCGCCGTGAATGTCAATTGGAGTGCCCAGGTAGCGATGAATCATGGCGCAGCACTCACTGTGCCAACCTGGACGACCTTCTCCCCAAGGGCTTGGCCAGCTAGGCTCACCAGGCTTTGCAGCTTTCCAGAGTGCAAAGTCAAATGGATCGCGTTTCTCGTCATTAACCTCAACGCGCTCACCTGCGCGAAGCTGATCAAGATCGCGACCAGAAAGCACGCCGTAGCCGTGGTCAGAACGGACCGAGAAGTACACGTCGCCCGAAGGCACCGCGTAAGCATAGCCCTGTTCAATCAAAGATTGAATCATCTGAGCATGGCTTCAATCTCGTGCGTTGCGCGAGGACGAATATCCGGATCTAGAATATTAAAGCGGTGCATCTGCTCGATAAACGCCTGAGAAAACTCTTCAGAAACCTCTTGAGCAGTCCTTCCCTGCTCAATGGCGCGCTGAATAATCTTGTCGTCAACGTCAGTCAGGTTCTGAGCAAAGGTGACCTCATAACCCTTGTGCATCAGATAACGGCGAATAACGTCAAACGAGAGGAAGGTACGGGCGTTTCCGATGTGAATCTGATCGTAAACCGTAGGACCGCACACGTACATGCGGATTTTGCCCTCGTCGATTGACTTGAACTCTTCTTTTTTATGCGTCTGAGTGTTATAGACAAGCATGCATACTCCTCGCAACCATTGTGTATTGGTGTAAGTATAAACGGTTTGTGGAAAACCTTTAAGTTCCATACCTTACTAATCAAGATTCAATTTTGTTACCGTTCACGGATTAGTGCTGGATTGTTTTTTTGTTGTATTAAACTTATCGGACAAAATTTAAAGAATTTATATTTGAATCAAAACTACAAAGAGCTAGAAGACAGAAGAAATCTTACTCTTACAAACTTCAGAAGGTGATTCGAATGAGTAAGTTTTTTAACATTATCCGCTACTGTATATCTACCATTCTGGATAAGGGCAGTCTTGCAGTTTTTCTCTTTCTGTCATTCTTTGTCACAGCACTTATGGTGATCCAACCTCTTCTTGTTGGATTTGTAATTAATCTTTTTATTTCAGGGACAATTTGGAGTGAAATACTTTTCTATTGCGCCGTGGTTGCCGCACTAGGAATCCTTATTGCCGGCTGTTCCTATCTTGCTAAAACACGCTATTGTCAGTTACAAATTGATTCTTCGTTTACTATTGAGCGACAGCTGATTGACAAGATTCAACATGCAGATTCATCGTTTTTCTCGTCATATGATTCTGGACATTACCGCCAGACAGTAAATAACGATTCTAATGACGTTTCGATTTTTATACTTACACAATGTGTGAGCTTTGCAACAACTACGGTCTCCGTCTTAGGCACACTGGCAATCATTGTATATTTGAACCCATTAACCGCTCTTGTAACAGCTGTTCTGCTATTGGTGAGTTTTATTATCTATAAGCAAATCCAAGCTTCGGCCTATAAAAGATACAAAGAATCTAAAGAACTGCGGTCCCAGTATGGATCTATTGAGCTCTCCCAATTCACAGACGTAGATTTTATCAGGCGTCATTCTCTCTTTGAGCGTTTCTTTAATCAGCACTATGCCGTCAATCAAAAAGTTCGTAGTGCCATTCATGAGCAGTACAAACTGGAATTTGGCGTACAGGAATTAAACAATGCTGTAATTGCTGTATTCCAAGCTATTGTCTTTATTACCTGTGCATATCAAATTTTTCTTGGAGCACTGCAGCCTGGCTATATTGCAACCATTTCAAGCTATTTTGTATCGCTTTTGGGCTCTATTACGCTTCTTATGGAATTTGGCATGGCTTATCAGAGCATTACGGTAAGCCTTAATCGAATTGAGCAGATTCTTGATTTACCTCAAGAATCCGTTGGAAATATTGTTCCATCAGACGATATCAATCAAATTACCTGCACAAATGTGTCTTTCTCTTATCCACATACAAATAAAGTACTGATGAACAACTTGTCTTGTAGTTTTGCAAAAGGAAATATATACGCCATTACCGGTGGAAACGGTACAGGCAAATCAACATTTCTGAAGCTCATTAACGGAGAGTGGTCTTCTCACCTATCGGGCACTATTGCTATTAATGAGGATTTGCTCACTCAAATTAATCAGTATGAACTTCGAAAAAATACTCTTGGATTTACTGAACAAGAGCCAAGTATTGTTGACGATACGGTAAGAAATAATCTGACCCTACTCTGCAAAAAGCAACCAACAGATGAAGAGATAATCAGCTATATCAAGCTGTTCAATTTGGAAAAATTGCTGCTTGGTGACGATCAAAATCTTGACGTTCGCCTGGCTGAACGAAGCTCAGCTATCTCTGGTGGAGAAAAGCAAAAGATTGCAATTATCCGCATGATGCTTATGAATCCAAGTGTTATGTTGCTTGACGAGCCAACCTCTGCATTAGATCAAAAAAGTGTTGATGTTCTTCTTGATCTTCTGAAGAAGGTCAAACAAGACCACATAATACTTCTCATATCTCATGACCCTAAAGTGGTGGAAGCAGCCGACCATATCGTAGAGCTGTAATTTATTGCGCGGTGCGTCCCAGCAGCACAACTGCCCAGGCAGCAATACCTTCTTGAGTACCCACAAAGCCAAGGCCTTCGGTAGTGGTTGCTTTAACGCCAACTTTATCTGGCGAAACACCCATAACCTCTGCCATGCGGTTTCTCATAGCATCACGATGAGGAAGTAACTTAGGCGCCTGAGCTGCAACGGTGCAATCACAATCCAGAAGCTCAAAGCCCTCATTACGAACAAGCTGCATAACATGGGACAGAAGCACCATAGAATCAGCGCCCTCATAAGCGGGGTCTGTATCGGGGAAAAGCTGACCAATGTCACCAGCACGCACGGCTCCTAGCAGGGCATCCATAAGCGCATGAGCCAAAACATCGGCATCGGAGTGGCCGAGAAGACCTTTGGTGTGCTCAATTTTGATGCCACCCAAGATAAGATCTCTACCCTCTACCAGGCGATGAACATCGTATCCGTGGCCAATTTTAAGCTCTGGCATGCTCACTCTACAGCCCCACTTCCGGTTGCACCTTCTACCAGGCGACGGCTGAGCGTAGCCTCAACAATTGCAAGGTCAGACGGGTACGTGACCTTCACGTTTTCTCGTTGCGACTCAACGCACAGCACCGTAAGACCTAGTCGCTCAACTAACGATGAGTCATCGGTTCCCTGGTAGCCTTCCTGGCGAGCTACCTCGTGGGCTTCAAGAAGCGTGCGTGTCTTGAACACCTGAGGGGTCTGAGCAGCCCAGAACGTTGAACGGTCAGGTGTATCTACGATGGTTGCGCCATCTACGCGCTTGAGCGTATCAGTTGCCCGGTGAGCCAAAATTGCTCCCGCTATCTTAGGCGACTTACGAACTGTACCAATGACCTGCTCAATAGTCTCTACCTCAATGAGCGGACGAACCGCATCATGAACAGAAACAAAATCATATCCAGCAGGCACTACCTGGAGCGCGTTGTAAACCGATTCCTGCCTGGTAGCACCAGACGTTGCAAAGTGAACAGGCTTGTGGAGCACAAGCTTGCCCACAACACCCTCTTGAACTGCAGCGCGTTTCTCGTCAGAGCAAGCAATCACAATGTGAGCCACGCTTGGCGCGTGATCAAATGCAAGGATTGACCAGCTCATCAGCGGAAGACCGCAAACAGAAATAAACTGCTTACCGTCAGGATATCCAAAGCGCTCGCCAATACCGCCAGCCACAATGACGGCAACGGTATCGGCTTTTGCTCCATGAGTTGTGAGGCGAGAAGGACGTGGCTTTGACACGACCTTTGCACAGGTGCTGCTTGCAGCCATTATTCTGACTTACCCCACATTCTGCGGAGACTGTTAGCAAGTGCACCGGGGTTCTCGACACAAGAGATTTGAGGCTTGATGTATCGTTTTCTGCAACGTGAAGCAGCTGCTGCAGGTTATCGTAAGCGTCAACAATTCTGGCCGCAATCTCATCGTTGACCACGTGAACGCGGGAAAGCGTGCGCAGGCCCAGAGGCTCCATGGACGCATCTTCTCCGCGGCCATCGGAGTAACCAAGAATCTGGCCAACACTTTCTGGGGAGCGAAGCTCCGTGTTTGCCGTCTCGTGGAAGCGGCGGCGAATGGCACGCGCCTCTTCAGCGGAAGAATCTACAGCGTAATCGCGAATCATCAGGTTATAGGCCTCGTCGATGCCGCCCAAATATTCCTCACGCTGCATTGCGGTGGTTTTTCCCTCGCTACCTAGCTCCAAAAGACAAGAATCAAGCTGATCAGCGGCACTCAAAAGAACCTCAAACAGGTAGAAAATACCTGCTACATCACCCAGAGTGACGTAGTTATCAAGCTCAAGCGCGGTCAGGCGCAAAAGCGCGCGATCAAGTTGCTGGCGCGTATTTTGCATGGCAACCGAAAGCTGGTTGACGGTAGACATAATGGCTGGCACCGACTTCAGCGGGATAACATGACCATCAACGTAGACCGTAATCAACGAACGGCGAGAAGACACTGCAATCACAATAGACTTGGTGAGCAAGCTCATGCGAGCGGCAGTACGGTGGCGAGTGCCTGTTTCTGCAGTTGGAAGCGTTGCGTCAGGATTGAGATGGAAGTTGGCGCGCAGAATTCTGGTGAGGTCTTTGTCCACCACCACAGCGCCGTCCATCTTGCAGAGCTCAAACAGTCGGTTTGCTGTGAAGGAAACATCAAGTTTGAAACCATCTCCGCCCGCAGCAAGGACGTTTTCTGTATCTCCCACGCAAATGAGGGCGCCCAGGCGGCCGGCGATAATCATGTCCAGTGCAACGCGGAGCGCTGTGCCAGGGGCAGTCATCTTCAGAGCGGTGGCAATACGGTCCTCGTTTTCTGTTGCGCTTGGATCAAGTTGCGTTGGCTCCATGGCTCTCCCTCAATTACTTGCAGCTTACAGGCTGCATTTTGCGATCTGGTACGTTTACGGCTTCAATTTGTTTCAACATTTCAAGTATACGGTTTTGTTGCCGGCGCGTGTAGTGACGGTTTGGAGAAGACGGGTTTCTCGCCGGGCGACTGGGTGAGCTGCTCGACGGGTGTCTCGCCAAGAGCTTCTGCCAAGAGAGCTGTACGTTTTAGCTGCGATACAAAAAGACCCGAGGCAGAACCTCGGGTCAGAGCTAACTTACTCGGCGGAAGACATCAGGTCGGACGAACCGCCTGCGCTACCCCGTGGCAGCGAGGATGGGCCCATGCTGACATCCATCTGGTCAAGCTGCGCCATTGTCTCTTTCTTGCGAGGCTCAGGGATGACGCCCGTGGTCTTAGTGAACACAAGCTTCTTACCCTCAGCGTCAACATCAACAGCAACAATGTCACCTGCGGTCCACTGACCAGAGAGAGAAGCTCCTCAGACAGTGGGTCTTCAATCATCGACTGAATGGTGCGGCGCAGCGGACGAGCGCCGTAGACAGGATCGGTTCCGTCTTTGGCAATCAGATCCTTTGCGGCCTCGGTAAGCTCAATGGACATACCATTGGCAATCAGGCGATCGCGCAGCTCAAGAACCATGAGGTCAACAATGCCACGAAGCTGCTCGGTAGAGAGCGACTTGAAGACAACAATCTCGTCCACACGGTTCAAGAACTCTGGGCGGAATCCACGCTTGAGCTCGGACATAACACGGCTGGTAATCTCTTTGTCAGAGAGTCCCTTAGAGCCTTCTGACGAGAAGCCCATAGTATTGGTGCGGGCAATCTCGCGAGCACCAATGTTAGATGTCATGATGACAACCGTGTTGGAGAAGTCCACGTGACGACCTTGACCGTCAGTTAAGCGGCCCTCATCCAGAATCTGCAGCAAGATGTTGAAGACGTCTGGATGTGCCTTCTCAATCTCGTCGAAGAGCAGAACAGAGTAAGGACGCCTACGAACAGCCTTAGTGAGCTCTCCGCCCTCATCGTAGCCCACATATCCTGGAGGTGCGCCAACCAGCTTAGCTACAGTGTGACGCTCCATGTACTCGGACATGTCATAGGATAGCAGGGCGTCTTCGGAGCCAAACAGGAACTCTGCCAGGGCTTTTGCAAGCTCAGTCTTACCTACGCCGGAAGGTCCCAAGAAGATGAAGGAACCGCCAGGACGCTTTGGGTCTTTGAGAGGGCTACGGCTTCTGCGGATTGCCTTTGCAACCTTAACAACAGCCTCGTCCTGACCAACAACACGCTGGTGAAGGATGTCTTCTGTACGAAGCAGCCTTGAAGCCTCAGTCTCGGTGAGGTTAGAAACAGGAACGCCGGTGATACCAGAGACAACCTTTGCAATGTCGTCCTCATCAACGGTGACAATGTTCTTGTCCAGCTGCTCACGCCACTCAGTCTCCAGGCGATCCCTCTCTGCTACCAAGGATTTCTCTTGGTCGCGCAGACGAGCTGCCTGCTCAAACTCCTGAGCACTTGCTGCCTCAGACTTCTGTGTACGAACGCGGAGAAGATCTGCGTCTACCTGGGCAATCTCTGGTGGAAGGCTCATCTTGTGGATGCGAGCGCGAGCACCAGCCTCATCGAGGACGTCAATTGCCTTGTCTGGCAGAAGCGATCCTGGATGTAGCGGCTCGAAAGCGCAACGGCAGCCTTGATAGCAGCCTCGGTGTAGTGGACGTGATGGTGCTTCTCGTAGCGGTCCTGAAGACCATGGATGATAGAAATGGTGTCGTCGTTGTTTGGCTCGCCGATGTTGACAGGCTGGAAACGCCTCTCAAATGCAGCGTCCTTCTCGACATGTTTACGATACTCTTCTGCCGTAGTTGCACCGATGACCTGGATTTCTCCACGAGACAGCGGCGGCTTAAAGGATGGATGCGGCGTCAATGGAGCCCTCTGCGGAACCGGCGCCAATGACGGTGTGAATCTCATCGATGAAGAGGATGTCATTCTTGGATTTCTCCAGCTCAGCGACAACCTTCTTCATGCGGTCCTCAAACTCACCGCGATACTTTGATCCTGCTACCAGGCTTGCCAGGTCAAGCGTCCAGACCTGCTTTCCGCGCAGGATGTCAGGGACGTTGCCAGATGCAATAAGCTGAGCTAAACCCTCAACAATGGCGGTCTTACCAACGCCGGGATCGCCCAGGATAAGTGGGTTGTTCTTCTGGCGGCGGGCAAGAACCTGCATGACACGCTCAATCTCGCGGTCACGGCCAATGACAGGGTCAAGCTTTTTATCTGCGGCAAGCTTAGTAAGGTTGCGGCCAAACTGCTCCAGCATGGAAGCGTCGTCATTTGCGTTAGGGCGCATCTGACCAGCGCCAACAGGCATGCCAAAGATGCCACCCTCAATGCGAGGCTCTGCCATACGAGGACCAGCTGGTGCATCTTCTGGAGTCTGAGCAACCAGCTCATCAACAGCGTTTCTTACGGCATCGCCAGAAACTCCCATGGTGCGCAGGGCATCCATAGCGCGACCATTACCCTCGGATACAATGCCCAAAAGCAGGTGTTCTGTTGCAATATAACTTTGACCGTGGGTCATGGTTTCTCTGTACGCGTCCTCTAGCACGCGTTTTGCGCGAGGAGTAAACGGAATGTGGCCGCCAGGAATAGGATCTCCTGCGCCCGTGGTGAGCTCTTTTACGGTTGCTAGAGCCTCGTCATACGAGACCTCCAGCTTAGCCAGAGCCTGAGCAGCAATGCCCTCCCCCTCTTTGATGAGAGCAAGTAGCAGGTGCTCGGTACCGACATACATCTGGCCAAGACCGCGAGCCTCGTCCTGAGCCAAGCTCATGACTTTACGCGCTCTGTCAGTGAATTTATCAAACATGTGCTGAAACCTCTCAAAACTCTCTATATATTTCTGATTTATACCCATCAGAAGGCTCTGCAAACATACGACTCGCGTTGGATTTTTCTCCTCCGTACGAACCACACAAAAAGCCCGGTACCTGCAACGAGCGGATACCGGGCCGACGTGTTTATGTACTGCGCTGGGACAGCTAAGCTTCCAAGCTCTTAGCGCTTCTCGGGCTTGAGCTGTGGGAAGAGAAGGACGTCGCGGATTGAAGGCTGATCGCAGAAAAGCATAATCATGCGGTCGATGCCGTAGCCGATGCCGCCCGCTGGTGGCATACCGTACTCAAGTGCGCGGATGAAGTCGTAATCGTACTCCATGGCCTCTTCGTCACCCTGACGCTTAGCCTCCATCTGCGCAGCAAAGCGCTCCTCCTGGTCAACAGGGTCGTTGAGCTCGGAGTATGCGTTTGCGTACTCTGCACCGCAGATAATGAGCTCAAAGCGGTCGGTCAGACGAGGATCGTCTGCTTTACGCTTGGTGAGCGGAGAAACCTCTGCAGGATAATCGCAGACAAAGGTTGGATTTACGATGCTCTTCTCGCCAAGCTCGTCGTAGATCTCAAACAACAGCTTGCCGGCCTGCCACTCTGGATTCCACTCAATCTCATAGCGGTCCAGGACTGCGCGGAGCTTTCTCGACAGGGGTGTCAATGGAGAGCTCCTCGCCAGTGACCTCGGACGCAATCTCTGCCAGGGACGCAACGCGCCAGTTGCCGGAGAGGTCAACCTCGGTGCCCTGATAGGTGATGACCTCGTGACCCTCCTCGCAGCCGCAAGCCTTGCGGGCAATCTCCTGGAAGAGGTTCTGAGAAAGCTCGCGCATGCCGGCCAGGTCAGAGTAGGCGGCGTATGCCTCCATAGAGGTGAACTCTGGGTTGTGCGTGAGGTCGGTGCCCTCATTTCTGAACTGACGACCAAGCTCGTAGACGCGCTCAAGACCGCCAACAAGCAGGCGCTTCAGCGGAAGCTCGGTTGCAATGCGCAGGTAGTTCTCGGTGTTCAGCGCGTTGTAGTGCGTGATGAACGGCTTTGCGTTTGCGCCGCCAAGAATCTCCTGGAGAACAGGGGTCTCAACCTCCATGTAACCGTCCGCCTCCATGAACTGGCGGATGATAGAGATAATCTGAGAGCGCTTGCGAAATACGTCGCGGACCTCGGGGTTCATGATAAGGTCAACGTAGCGCTGGCGATAACGAACCTCGCGGTCGGTGAGGCCGTGGAACTTCTCAGGCAGAGGACGCAGCGACTTGGAGAGGACCTCCAGCGAGGTGACTGCCAGGGAAAGCTGGCCACGGCGAGTGCGCATGATAGCGCCGGTTGCGCCGATGATGTCGCCAAGGTCGAGAAGACCCAGGAGCTCCCAGTTCTTCTCGTCAAGGTTGTTGATGCGACAGAAAAGCTGAATCTGGCCGGTATAGTCCTCTACCACGACAAACGCGATCTTGCCCTGGTTGCGGATGGCGCGGACGCGGCCGGCGACGGAATAGACTTCCTCACCAGTCTGGCCGTCCTCGAGGTCAACATAGCGCTCCTCCAGCTCAGTGACGTGAGCGGTAACGGTGGACTTGATTGGGTATGGGTCAACGCCGGCGTCAAGCAGTGCCTGACGGCGAGCTTTGCGCTGGGCGCGCTCGTCGTTGATGGAAGCCTCTGGGGTGGCCTCGGTTGCGTCGATGTTCTCGGCGGCGGTTGCGTCAGCGGCGGCGGTTGCGTCAGCAGCAGTTGCGTCAGTGGCGGCCGAGCTACCAGCGATGTTGTTCTCTACTTCGGACATGTATCCTCCACGTAAAAACGCCCCGCGCCAGACGGACACGGGGCGACCAAATATCTTTTGTGCCAGTCTAGCGAGTAATAGAGGTAATGGTGTACTTCTTCACCTTGCCGTTTGGCGTGGTGAACTCAACCTCGTCGCCCTTCTTGTGACCAATAAGAGCCTCGCCAGCTGGGGACTCGTTAGAGATCTTGTGCTCAAGGGAGTTAGTCTCAGTAGTACCAACAATTACATATTTAGTTGTCTTGCCTTTTGCATCAGCAAGCTCGACGGTTGTGCCGATTGCAACGGTGACGTTGCGCTTGCTGCCGCCCTCGACAACCTTTGCGACAGAGAGAATCTGGCGAATCTCGTTGATGCGGGACTCGTTGTGAGACTGCTCTTCTTTTGCAGCGTCATACTCGGAGTTCTCAGAAAGGTCACCAAAACCACGTGCCTCTTTGATGCGCTCAACAATCTCGTCGTGTTTCTCGCCCTCACGATAAGCCAGCTCATCGACAAGCTTCTGACGGCCTTCTGGGGTAAGTACAATCTCTTTAGTAGTGTCCATCGTGTTCTTTCTGTTGATGGGTCAGTCGGTCTATACGTGTGAGATGGGGTTACTCAGCCTTTTTGGACTCTTCGTCCTCAACGACCTCAGCCTCTGGCTCCTTGGCTTCTTCCTTGGTCTCAGACTCCATGCCCTCACGAACGCTCTTGACGGTCTCGCCGACAGCCTTGCCGAGCTTTGGAAGGTTCTTAGGTCCAAAGAGAACCATAACAATGACAACAATAATCAGAAGCTCAGGAATACCAAGTCCTAAAATCATATAAACCCCCAGAAAATCTTTTCCTGTAAAAGCGTTCAGAAAAAACGCCGTATCGGCTAGTATAACCGAGGGAAACCTTACTAACAAGGAATTAACATGGTCTTACATGATTTTTGGACATTTTTTATCTGGTCGACCGTAGCGGGGCTTGCCATTATTGGCATTTACCAGCTATTTCTGTTAATTCTGCGTGCTCGAGGCGTTTTTGTGACGCGTACAAAATTTGGCCTCACGATGATTTTTGACTCCGAGGACGCCGACGGTACGCCCATCAGGTTGCTCAACGTTAACGGTACGTTCCAGTCCGTGAGCTATATTGCGTCTGAGCTGCGCTTTGAGCTTTGCGTTCACTATCACCGCATGATGGCGAAGGTCATCCAGCAGGTGGCACCAGAAGGTCACGTTGTAGTCATGGGCGGCGGAGGTTTCTCGCTGCCAAAACACCTGGCTACGCACATGAGCGGCGGCGTAATTGACGCGATTGAGATTGATCCGAAAATTGTCTCGCTTGCGCGCGAGCATTTCTTTCTGGACGAAGCGCTGGGTGCAGCTTCAAGCGAGCTACGAGTCATCGAAGATGATGCGTGGAAGGTGTTGCAGGACGCAGAAGATGGCAGCATTGACGTGCTGGTAAACGAAGTGTTTGCTGGTCGAAAATCACTTGGGCCTCTGGGAACAGCGGCTGGCGCGCAAGTGGTTAAAGAAAAACTTGCAGATGGCGGTGTGTATCTGGCCGATGTTCGCTGTCCGCTCGAAGGCCACGGGTCTACGATACTTCCCCAGGTGGCAAACGTCTTTGCGCAGGAGTTTACGCATATCGCTTACGTGCCCGAGTGGCCTGATACTCCTAAAACACCAGGTAACAACCTCTTAATTGCAACCGACGTGGATATTGCGCTTCCTGAAGGTGCTGTTGTAGTGAAATAACGTCACTTTGAGGGCTGGCCGCTATCCAATTGACCGAGCAACATCCAATCACCCAAGAAAATTGCATATTCCATCTTGTTTATGCGGATTTTTGTATCAAAAATTTGACTCACCAAAATTCGACCCCTCTTTTGGGTAAAAAATCCGTTTAGTTGGAGGTCAAATCGCAATCACGAAAATTCCTGACTTACGTTTGCGCAGGTGGCAAAAAGTGTCCAGATTTTGCTATTTTTATCCGTAACAAAACCACAGGTAGATGGCTTGCATAAAAATCAACCGCCGCTGCATATTCCAACTAAACGCATTTTTTACCACTTGCGCCCCAAGCGCTCAACAAAACCGCAGTTGGCTGTGATTTGTACCGCCCCGGTACGGCTTTGTACCGCAATTTCGGGCCGTTTGCCTTTGCCGATAAGTAAATTCCTCAATTTCCCAAGAAAACATAATGTGAAATGGGTATTGTTATCTCTAAGAGTCTAAACAGGCACTATCAATGTCGCGCTTAAACACGCTTTACATCAGTCAATGTGCCTGGGAATACAATGCATTTGGGAGTTGCTATGAAGACAGGTTTTGAACTACTGAATGATCCGTTTTTGAACAAGGGAACCGCATTTACGCAGGAGGAGCGACAGAAATATGGCCTGGTAGGCCTTCTTCCTCCAAACATCCAGACCATCGAGGAGCAGGCAGAACAGGCATACGTACTCTTCCAACAGTACCCTGACCTCGAGACTAAGCGTCACTACCTGATGAGGCTTTTCTCCGAAAACCGCACGCTGTTCTACAACCTGTTCTCAAAGCACATAGAAGAGTTCATGCCTATCGTCTACGATCCAACCATCGCGCCTGACATTGAGCAGTACTCCCAGCGCTACGTTGACTCGCAGTATGCATGCTTCCTGTCCGCCGATCACCCTGAGGACCTTGAAACCTCGCTGAAGAACGCAGCTGCAGGTAGAGACATCGATCTGATTGTTGTCACCGATGCAGAGGCCATTCTGGGTATCGGCGACTGGGGTACCAACGGTGTCGAGATTTCCGTCGGTAAGCTCATGGTTTACACCGCCGCAGCTGGCGTTGATCCAAACCGTATCATGCCTGTTGTCATCGACGCCGGCACCAACCGCCAGGAACTGCTCGATGACCCACTGTACCTGGGTGAGCGCCACAAGCGTGTCGACGAGGACCGCTACAACGCCTTTGTTGACAACTTCGTGACCACCGTTGAGAAGCTCTTCCCTAACCTCTACCTGCACTTCGAAGACTTCGGCCGCTCTCACGCCGCGGCAATCCTGGACCGCTACAAGAACACCTACCCTGTCTTCAACGACGACGTCGAGGGTACCGGCATCGTTACCCTCGCAGGCATTCTCGGTGGCCTCAACATTTCTGGCGAGAAACTCGTCGACCAGGTATATCTCTGCTTTGGTGCAGGAACCGCTGGTTGCGGTATTGCTGAGCGTGTGCTGCAGGAGTTTGTTGACCAGGGAATGGACCGCGAAGAGGCTCGCAAGCGCTTCTACCTGGTAGATCGCCAGGGCCTGCTCTTTGACGACATGGACAACCTCACTCCACAGCAGAAGCCATTTGCTCGCAAGCGCTCTGAGTTTGCAAACGCTGATGAGCTCACCAACCTGGCAGCCGTTGTTAAGACAGTCCACCCAACAATCATGGTTGGTACCTCTACCGTTCACGGTGCCTTCACCGAGGAGATTATCCGCGAAATGGCTGCTCATTGTGAGCGCCCCATGGTCTTCCCTCTGTCCAACCCAACTAGCTTGCAGAAGCTTCTGCAAAAGACCTGCTGACCTGGACTGATGGTCGCGCACTTGTGGCCTGCGGCGTTCCATCCGATGACGTGGAGCTGAACGGTGTAACCTACCAGATTGGCCAGGCCAACAACGCTCTGATCTATCCTGGTCTTGGTCTAGGCACTCTTGCATCAAAGGCTCGCCTACTCACAGACCAGATGATTTCGCTGGCAGCCCACTCGCTTGGCGGAATCGTCGACACCACAAAGCCTGGAGCTGCAATTCTTCCTCCAGTCTCCAAGATTACCGAGTTCTCCGAGCGTATTGCCGTCGGCGTTGCAGAGGAAGCAATCAAGCAGGGCTTGAACCGCGAGCCAATTGCCAATGCAAAAGAGGCAGTTGACGCCCTCAAGTGGTTCCCTGTCTACAAAGAGCTCTAATACGCAATACGGATCCCGTACGGAATTTTAAAGGCAAATAATTTAGCAAGAAACTCGGTTTACCTGCACTTTTACGCACAACAAAGCCTCTTCTCAATGGCGAGAAGAGGCTTTTTTCTTGTGAGTTTTGGTGCAGCACGCTACCCCGGCGGAATGTTGGTGCAACGGCACCTTAGTCCAACAGCACACCTTCAACTGCGGAGGCGGAGCCGTCGAGGACGTTGCACTTTTGGATCTGGTGAACAAACCAAGTACGGAATGCCTTTTGGTCGACGCCCACACATACGGTTGCATTGGGTTTCTCGCCAAGGTATCCGGCCAGGTCAACAACGGTGCAACCACTTGTCAGAGCACCAGCACACTCGACGTCCACAAACACATCCTTGGTCTCAAACATCTGGGGCGCCAGCAGGTAGGCCACGGCTGTTGGATCGTACATGCTGAAGCCCTCCTCCTGGTAGTGGACGCGATAGTTGAGCAGCAGCTTAACCAGCATGTCGCCACTCTTGCCGGAGTTCTGGATATTCTCGATGTCCTCAGGCATCACGCGAGCGGCGTCGCCCACCTCAAGACCAACCATGGCCACATGAACGCCGGATGCAAAGACAATCTTTGCCGCCTCGGGATCAACGCCCACGTTGAACTCAGACATGACGCCAAGGTTTCCGCGGGTCAGAGCGCCGCCCATCATGACAATGCGGTCGATATGCTCCTTGACCTGTGGGTATGCTTTCAGCAGCAGGGCAATATTGGTCAGAGGTCCAAGCGTTACCAGCGTGGTTTTCTCGCCAGCAGAAGCGCCCTCCATAATGACGCGATGCTGTGCCTCAAGTGCGGTTTCTTCAAGAAGACAGTCCGGCTGAATGCCATCGAACTCGTAGCCCCTCATGCCAGATGCACCGTGAACGTCGCTTGCGTCCATTGGCTTTCTGAGCAGCGGCTCGGCAGCACCGCGCGCAACAGGCACGTGCTGGTTCCAGAATTTGAGCAGCTTGAGGGTATTGTTGGTAACGTTCTCGATGCCAACATTTCCGCTGACGGTAGTGATAAGCTTGATATCCAGCGCCTTTGCGGCCAGGGCAAAACCCAGAGCAATGGCGTCGTCGATGCCAGGATCGGTGTCGATAATGACGCGCGTCTTAGTTGAAAGCGTTGTCATAAGTCTCCTTTGTACGTTTGAGCTGCGTGTGGACTGCGTTTGGACTGCGAGTTATGAAGCAACAATCACGGTAATTTTAACCTAAAACTCAACTACCTGCTGATACGTTGGAATTGATTGCTGAGCGCCAACCTTAGTAGTAGCGAGCGCTGCGGCCTTCGCGGCTACGTCGAGCGCCTGCTTGATGTCGTGACCCTCCAGCTGTCCCGACGCCTGGAATGCGGCGAGTGTACCCATAAACGTGTCTCCTGCGCAGGTAGTGTCCACGGTGTCCACACGATAGCATTCCTGCTGATAGACGCCATGTGCATCGGCAGCAATCGAGCCCTTGGACCCCAGCGTCAACACCACAGTTGCCACGCCGCTTTCAAGCACCTTCTGCACCGCAGCCTCGGGCTCTGCCAGCGGGCTAATCTTGCCCTCGCCGAACAGGTCCGCAAACTCAATCTCGTTCAGACAGAGCAAGTCCACGCTGGCGAGAAGACCGGTGGTCATGGTAGCTGATGGCGATGGGTTCACCATCGTATAGAGCCCCAACTCATGCGCGTACCTGATAAGCTCAAACGAGGTCGACAACTCACACTCAAACTGCGTCAAGAACACGTCACCTGGCTCCGCAATGCGATCAAGCACCGCTTTACGTCGTCAACTGTGCGTGCGTGATTAGCGCCATGGTCCAGAATAATACGATTATCGCCGTCCACGCGCACTATCACGGCAACGCCAGAGGAAACTCCAGACAGTTCTTCTACCTGCTCCGCATTGACGCCGTAGCCAATAAGCGACTGCTTGAGGTCCTGTCCAAATGAGTCAGTGCCAACCGCACCAATCATGTGGACATCTGCACCCATTCGAGCTGCAGCAACAGCCTGATTAGCGCCTTTTCCACCTGGGCTGGTGACAAGATTTTTGCCGCCAATAGTCTCGCCCTGCTGAGGCATCTTGTCTGCCTCGATGGAGACGTCCATGTTCAGGCTTCCAAATACGATTACTTTGCCCATAAGATGCTCCTTCTTAGCAAGAGTGCAGCAGTTTGGCGTTTTGTCGTTCTGCTTGTCGTTTCTTCTCTGCGGTACTGCTCGACAGGGTTTCTCGCCATATCGCGGCAAATAAATACGCAGATTAAACACGTTATTTATTAGATATATAGTAATAGCTTGACCAATCGCGTCAACCCAACTACTCTTAGAGATGTCTGAATAGACGTGACGTCCGTCCATCGCAAGATGCCCGCTTTACTGGACGTCCTTTGCAGAACTCCAATATAAGGAGGTGCTTTATATGCCTAGTCGAAGTAACAGCTTACGTCTGACAGCAGATGCTGACCCTGTTCATTTATGTGTGACGGATATAAAGAAACCTCTTATTCAAAAGTTTTAATTTTTACTGCACCGCAAGCCTATAGGGATATAAATTTGCAGGTTTATAGAGCAATCCTGTAGATATATGAATCTATGTGGCAGGTTTCGGATCATCAGGTTTCAAGATCGTCCAGCCCGGATTATCTGGCTCGGATTGTCTGGTTTCAAGTCCCACACATAACAGAACGCTTTCAGTTTGCGTCATACACCAACCCGTTAGTCATTCGTTTTCACTAATCATCGGAGGTGCACATGGCAATCATGAAGCGCACAACCCAAACAAAGACAGCCCAAACAAAGACAACTCAGGCCACTTCGGGAGAGCTTGGACAGTCCTTGACCTTTGCCGCAACTCACTCGGTAAAGAGCGTCTGTCGAAAGTTCCATACCACCCCGGACGGCCTTGCCATCGACATTGCTCAGGCAAAATACGACCTCGACGGGCCAAACGTCATTACCAGCGCCGCTGAAGAGCCTTTTATCATTCGCTTGCTCAAAAGCTTTGCAAGCCCTTTCACCTTCATTTTGATTGCCCTCGCTGGCATTTCTTACATCACTAATGTGGCTCTTGCCGCGGATGGCGAGAAGGACCCGTCAACCGTCGTCATCATTACCGCAATGGTGCTTATCTCCGGCATTATCGACTTTGTCCAGAGCTCAAAGGGAGCCTCAGCAGCGGCCGCGCTCTCCAAAATGGTGACCTCAACTACAAGAGTTATCCGTCGTCCCATCGATTTTGATGACACGGATGCTGAGCAGGGCGTTGACCAGGGCGTCGATCAGAGCGTTGACCAGGGCTCGGATGACGCCGCAAATGCCGCCGTGGACTTCGAGGATGAATACGCCGCAGATGAAGCCGCCGACGATGTCGAAGACGCCGCCGACGAGGCCGAAGCTCCTGAAGAGCCCAAGCTTGCTTCTGCTCTGGGAGAAGAGATCCCCTTTGAACAGGTAGTCGTTGGCGATATCATTCGCCTTGCCTCGGGAGACATGATTCCTGCAGACTGCCGCGTTCTGGACGCCAAGGATCTCTTTGTCAACGAAACCGCACTCACCGGAGAATCAGAACCTGTCGAGAAAACCGCTGGTGTTGTCCACGCTCGCCGTCGCGCAGATGGAACGCGCTATCCCCTCTCGCTCTCGGAGTGCACAAACCTGCTGTTCGCGGGCACTACGGTTCAGTCAGGAAGTGCCACGGTAGTGGTGGTTGCAACCGGAAACAAATCCTACGTGGGCACCATGTCTGAGCTGCTCCAACAGCCTGCCGGCGAGACCAGCTTTGACGAGGGTCTCAAGTCCGTCTCTAAGGTACTTGTCTCGTTTATGCTGATTATGTGCCCCATCGTGTTCTTTGCAAACGGATTCCTCAAAGGTGACTGGTTTGACGCGTTGCTCTTCAGCGTCTCTGTTGCCGTTGGCATTACCCCTCAGATGCTGCCTGTTATTGTGACCACTTGCCTTTCTCGCGGTGGAACGCAAATGGCCAAGCAGGACGTTATTGTTAAGAATCCGGCCGCAATCCAAAACCTGGGTGCCATGGACATCCTGTGCACCGACAAAACCGGTACCATCACCGCAGACGAGGTTGTGCTTGAGCGTCACCTCAACATTCTGGGTGAAGAGGATCCTCGCGTGCTCCGTCACGCGTATCTGAACAGTTACTTCCAGACCGGCCTTCGCAACCTCATTGACAACGCAATTATCAAGACTTCCAACGACGAACTGCCCACTAACCTGCTGAGCATTGAGTACGAGAAAAATCGACGAGGTCCCGTTTGACTTTGAGCGTCGCCGCATGAGCGTTGTGGTGAGAAACACAAAAATGACAAGACGCAGATGATCACCAAGGGCGCCGTTGAGGAAGTCCTCAACGCATGCTCCTTTGTTGACCTGGACTCTGAAATCAAACCGCTGACTTCTGCTCAACGCAAGAACGTTATGGACCGCGTCTACCAGCTCAATCAGGAAGGCATGCGCGTGGTTGGCGTTGCTCAGAAAAGTGACCCTCGTGGCGTCGGCGAGTTTGGTGTAGACGATGAGCGCGACATGGTGCTCATTGGCTACCTGGCCTTTTTGGACCCACCAAAAGAAAGCGCTCGCGAGGCAATTGCCAAGCTCAACCAGAGAGGCGTGCAGGTCAAAGTACTTACCGGCGATAACGAAGGCGTTGCTGCTGCCGTTTGCAAAAAAGTGGGCATTCACGTTGACGAGCTCTTGCTTGGTAGCGACGTAGAAAACCTAAATGATGAGCAGCTCAAAGAGCGTGTCGAGAAGACCCAGCTCTTTGCAAAGCTCTCCCCTATGCAAAAGGCTCGTGTTGTCTCTGCACTCAGGTCCAACAACCACGTGGTCGGCTTCATGGGAGATGGCATTAACGACGCTGCGGCCATGCGCTCCTCCGACGTAGGAATCTCCGTCGATACTGCCGTTGACGTGGCAAAAGAGTCCGCAGACATCATCTTGCTGCAGAAGGATCTGCTGGTACTTGAGCACGGTGTTGAAGAAGGTCGCAGAACCTACGGCAACACCATCAAGTACATCAAAGCAACCGCAAGCTCCAACTTTGGTAACGTGCTGTCCGTTTTGGTGGCCAGCTTCTTCCTGCCGTTCTTGCCTATGAGCGCACTTCAGCTGCTACTCTTAGGTCTTGCATATACCGTTACCTGCATCGCAATTCCTTGGGACAACGTTGACGATTCGTTCCTCTCAAGCCCTCGCTCTTGGGATGCACATTCAATTACAAACTTTATGCTTTGGATTGGACCTATCAGTTCAATCTTTGATGTGCTGACCTTTGCCCTCATGTTCTTTGTAGTCTCTCCCGCACTTGCCGGAGGAACCTGGGCAGAACTTGCTGCAGCTGGAAACATCGCTGCTCAAGCACTCTTTATTCTGTCTTTCCAAACAGGTTGGTTTATCGAATCCATGTGGACCCAGACCTTTGTTCTCCACGCACTTAGAACCAACAAAATTCCCTTTGTTCAGAGCATGCCTTCTACCTCACTGTTTGCTCTCACAACCGCAGGAATCATTGTGGTCAGCGCTCTTCCGTATCTGCCCGTGTTTGCCCAGCCTTTGAGCCTTGTTGCTCTGCCTTTGTCGTTCTTTGGGTGGTTAGTGGCGCTCATGAGCGGGTATATGGTTCTTATCACCATAATCAAGAGCCTCTACGTTAAACGATTTGGCTCTCTGCTCTAACCTTGCTCCAGGAAGGACCACGATGGACGTAAAAGAAGCCATGGACCAGCGCATTTCCCTGCGCGCCTACGACCAAAAGCCTATTGAGCAAGAGAAACTCTCTCAGCTCCAGGAAGCTATTGACGTCGCAAATGCCCAGATGGCAGAGGTTGCACCCGATCACCCCGCAATTCTTACCATCGAAGGTCCTCACCTCGAGGACGGCACCTCTATCCACATGAAGAACAAGTCTATTGTCGGTCCCATTTACCACTACGTAGCAGGTTATTGTGAAGACGCAATTGCCCGTGAGCTCATCGGTTACTATGGCGAGAAGATCGTTCTTCTCGCCACCCAGCTGGGCATTGGTTCATGCTGGATTGCCGAGACTATGGACTGGAAGACCCTGGCTCGCGATGAGTACGACGGCCTTAAGCTGGGCATTATTATTTCTATCGGATACGCTCCGGAGAAGATTCCTCTCAAGCAGGAGGGCATTCGTACCGCAATTCGTCTGCGCACCAAGAAGCCTGCGCAGATTATGACGGCAAACGGTACTCCAACTGAGCCGAAGCAGATGCCCGAGTGGTTTAACCGCGGCATTAATGCGGTTTTGGCATGTCCAACTGCTATCAACAAGCTTCCCGTTGTATTTGACCTGACAGATGGCGTAGTAAGCGCGTCCATGCCTAACCAGCGCCACCTTGTCCAAGACTACGACCTGGGCATCTCCAAGCTGCACTTTGAGCTTGCCGCTGATCTCAAAGGCACGTGGGAGTTGGGACAACCTGGTCGCTTTATCGTTTCCGAGTAGCACGCTCTCCGTGTAGCGCGTTCTCCCAGCAGCGCTGCTTTGCAGCTTCGCAGCTCAACACCGTCCAGCAGCGCACCTCCAACTCACCGTACCTTCAGTTCGCCACCGCACCACCAACAAGAAAGGACCACGTATGGCCTGTTCCGCACAACACGTTGCAAACAAAGTTCTCTCGTCCTACCAGTGGAGACTTGCAACCAAAAAGTACGACCCTACCAAAAACGTCTCTGACGAGGACCTTGACGCAATTCTTGAGGCTGGTCGTCTGGCACCAAGCTCCTACGGCCTGGAGCCTTGGCGCTTCCTAGTTGTTAATCTGCGAGATAATCAGGCCTCTGAACAGTCACTTCGCCTTAAAGAGAAACTTTACGAGCCATGCTATGGTGCTCGCGCATCCCTTAATGGCGCTCACTACCTGGTTATTCTTCTCGCTCGCAAGAACGTCAACGCAGAGTCTGCTTACGTCAAACACATGATGCACGACATCAAGCAGCTTCCTGCAGACTTTGAACCAACTTATGCAGCTGCTTTCAAGAACTTCCAGGAGAACATGTTTGACCTGGCAGGCAACGAGCGCGCGACCTTTGACTGGGCTTGTAAGCAGACCTACATTGCGCTTTCAAACATGCTTACCATGGCCGCTATGATTGGCGTCGATAGCTGTCCAATCGAGGGCTTTAACCGCGAGGCTGTCGATAAGATTTTGGAAGAAGAGGGTCTTCTCGACGGCGGCCAGTACAACGACTTTGGCGTTTCCTGCATGCTTAGCCTGGGCTATCGCGATATGGATCCTGTCCAGAAGCGTCGCCAGCCAGCTGAGGATGTTATCGTCAGGCTGTAAAGCGTTGTTACACTAACTTTTGAGCTGCCTCTTATTTCCCAACACCGGGGAAATAGGAGGCAGTTTGTTTAGCAGGCAACTCTTTACTGAGCGGGGAAACCTTTGCTTAGGGGAAGCTTATTGCTCGTGCGAAACTCGGTCACACACAGCTTGATCGCACAACATTTTGTCGCCAACTGCTCTTTTGTGGCGCGAAGTAACTTATTCTGATCCAAAAATGGCCCATTTCTATGCGAAGTGGTAAAAAATGCGTTTAGTTGGAATATGCAGGATTGATAAATTTCTATGCAAGCGAATTACCAGCGCTTTTAGTTAGACAAATTTTACGCGTGCATTCACATTATTTCTGAACTGCTTAAACGTAAATGCCAAAATGACAAAACTAAAAAATTATTTCCAACTAAACGGGTTTTTTACCCAAAACAGCACCCTCTGAATGACATATCAATTTCTTGATTAGTTTTTGTGCATATTAGACGGTCTTTATGCACGCAAGGTACCTTCGTACGTTTTCGAGCGCCCTGTACGCCCCGCGCGCTCCGGCGCGCCGTACACGCCGCGTAACTACGACGTGTATGGTGCGCTCACGTAATCAGCTCAACCAGCAGAAAATCGCTGGTTACCTGCGGATAAACCTAAAGCCGCGACCGGAGTGGATGTACGGCAAGAAAGCTCGATCTTCTTCGCAGATACTTCCTGCAACATTGTCGCGAGCATCAAGCTCCAAAAGACCTCGAGCAATCGAAAGTTCGCCCGCATAACGGCCATATGCCTTGCTGTTTACCAAGATAGCGCCAGTAGCAACAGTTTCCCAAGTAGAAGGCCTTGCGTCAGTTACGTCCCGAAAGCTCTGCCTGAAAAGCGCAAAGAATCTGTGTTTGAGACACCGATTCTTTGACAAAATCAGGCAAATCCACAGATTCTTTGATGGTTTTAGGCAAAATCTACCGATTCTTTGCAGAAATCAGGCGCACAAGCAACCTTATGCAGGCGCACAAGCAACCTTATGCAGCACGACTTACAGTGCGGCGAGAAAATCCTCTGCTTGCTGGGCAATTGCCTCGTGAACCTCGGGCTCTGGCTCCCAAGTTCCCTCGGTCCAGGCGGTAACAGGAAGCGAGAAGCCATTGAACGGCTCGACCGGCTTGGTACGCAAGGCCAGGAACTGCTGCTTTTACTACGGCGAGCGATCCTGCGACCTTGTTTCGGCCGCCAACACCACTTGCAGTGACAACCTTGCCAGCGATGGCAGTCTCGGACTTCTTCTCGTAATCGGAAGTGAGCGGACGGCTCAGCCAATCTAGGATGTTCTTAACGGTGCCGGGGATGCTGTAGTTGTACTCCGGGGTAAAGAGCCACACGCCGTCGGCGGCCATGACGGCATCTCTAACCTTCTGAACACCTTCAGGAGCTGGGAATTCCTCGTCCTGGTTGAGCAGAGGGACGTCCAAAACGTCAACGACCTCAATCTCCGCCTTGCCCTCCAGCGCCTTTGCTGCAACCTGGCTCAGCGTTTTGTTGAACGAGTTCTTACGACCGGAACCGATGATAAATACAATTTTCTTCATGAGCAGACCTCTCCGTGAATGCTGCGTGGATAAAAAATCATGCACGAGCAAACTCGCCCGTACATGATTTGTGTACCCAAATGTTAGCTCTCTAGTCGTATTTAGCGGCGGCCAGACGTATTCAACAGAATTCCAAGTTGCTCTTACCAACGGCTCAAGTCTTTCTTAACAAAAGGCCGAGAAATTCGTGCAGCTCTCAAGCACTTTTACCACTTGCTCAAGACCTGCAAGGTCTTCCTGGGTAAATCGAGCCACGTTAGGGCTATCAATATCCAGCACGCCAACTACCTGGTCATCCTTGAAGATAGGTACAACCACCTCGGAGTTAGATGCAGAGTCGCACGCGATGTGCCCAGGAAACTGGTGCACGTCCTCTACCAGCTGACTTGTCTTCGTTGCTGCAGCTGTACCGCACACTCCCCGTCCAAACGGAATGCGCACGCAGGCAACTTTGCCCTGGAACGGTCCCAGGCGCAGCTCGGGAGTGCGCAGCTCGTGGGCACCCGGCTCCGAACCCGCATCCGGCGCCGCGCCCGTCACCGTCGCAGGATCTACCAGGTAGAACCCCGCCCAGTTAATGTCGTCCAGAGCGTCCCACAAAAGAGCGGCAGCATTGGACAATACCGGCAGCCAGTGAGCATCAACCTCGGCAAGCGAGACAATCTGTTTTGCAAGTAAACCGTAGTCTGTCATGTTTACTTCTCTGGCAAAATCTCAATCCAGCAGCCATCAGGGTCTGCGATAAAGTAGAGACCCATCTTTGGGTTCTCTTTAACAATACAGCCCATCTCCTCGTGAAGCGCGTGGAACGCATCAAAATCGTCAACGCGGAAGGCAATGTGCGTGTCTTTCCGCCGTTGTCATAAGGCTCCACCCAACCGCGGTTCCAGGTGAGCTCCAGCTCAAATGGGGACCAATCGTTTACCAAAAACGTATTGGTCCAAGAGCCGTCCTCTGGTCCCTTAACACGATCAACGCGGAATCCAAGAGCCTTCTTGTAAAACTCGACGGTCTTCTCGTTATCCAAAACATGAGTGCAGCGGTGAACAAAACGTGCCTGCATAAATCCTCCTTTGATATCGAGAAACCCCGCAACTAGACGGGGTTTCTCGCCATGTGAACTACGTGCTGGTAGTGAGCTTGCGAGCAGAAATCGCGCGCGGTCGCCGCACTCGGTTGCCGCGCCCGGCCGTGTGCTCGGTCGCGCTAGTTGAGCTCCTGCTCAAGCTGATCGACAAGCTCGCCGAAGTACTTGAGCGCAGCGTTAACGGGGTTTGGAGTTGCCATGTCAACGCCAGCACCGCGGAGCAGCTCAATTGGAGTCTTGGAGCAACCGCCGGACAGGTAGCCAATGTAGTCCTTGACTGCAGGCTCGCCTTCGGAAAGGATGCGCTGGGACAGGGCAATAGCTGCCGAGAAACCAATGCAGTACTGGTAGACGTAGAAGTTGTAGTAGAAGTGAGGGATGCGCGACCACTCCAGTTTAATCTCTTCGTCCAGCTCAATGCCAGGTCCAAAGTACTCTGCGCAAAGCTTGCCGTAGCGCTCAGAGAGAACCTCGGCGTTCAGAGCCACACCGTCAGCATTCATCTGGCTGATGTCGCGTTCAAACTCGGCAAACATGCACTGGCGATAGATGGTGCCGCGGAAGCCCTCAAGGAAGTGGTTGAGGATGTACGCGTGACGGGCAGGATCTGTCTCGTGCTCAAGCAGGTAGTGCGAGAGCAGCGCCTCGTTGCAGGTAGATGCAACCTCTGCAACAAAGATGGAATAGTCAGAGTAGGTAATCTCCTGGTTGTGGGACGAGAAATACGTGTGCAGGGAGTGGCCCATCTCGTGAATAAGGGTGTAGACGTCGTCGAGGCCGCCCTGGAAGTTGAGGAGCATAACAGGGTTCATGCCCTTACCACCTGCGGAATAAGCACCGGAGCGCTTACCTGGGGTCTCGTACACGTCAACCCAACGGCTCTCCAGACCCTTCTTGACCAGGCTGACGTACTCCTCGCCCATAGGTGCCAGCGCCTTAACAATAAGATCGCAAGCCTCCTCGTAGGTGAACTTCATGTCAACATCGTCAACAAGAGGAGTGTAAACGTCCCAGAAGTGCAGCTCGTCCAAGCCCATGACGCGCTTGCGCAGGTCAACGTACTTGTAGAACGCTGGGAAGTTCTGGTGAACGGCGTCAATGAGGTTGTTGTAGACCTCAACAGGAATCTCGTTCTCTGCAAGAGCAGCTTCAAGGGAACTTGTATATTTCTAGATGACGAGAAGAACTGCAGGTTCTTAACCTGGCTGGTCAGAATTGCAGCTGAGGTGTTACGGAACTCATCAAAGCGGCTGTAAAGTTGCTTGAATGCAGACTCGCGCAGGACGCGGTCAGCATCCATCAGCAGAGGAACAAATGAACCGCTGGTCAGCTTATGGGTCTTACCCTCAGAATCAACTGCGTCGTCGAAGGTAAGGTCCGCGTCATCAAACATGGAGAAGATGTTGGTTGGCTGAACAGCAAGCTCTTCAGCGCGTGCCAAAAGAGCCTCTTCCTCAGCAGAAGGGTGTGCTCGCGCTGGTTCAAGATCTTGTTGAGCTTACGACGATAGAACTCAAGCGCTGGAACCTCTACATAGAACTTCTCGACAGATTCTGCTGGAACGGCAAGAAGCTCTGCGGCAAACCAAGAAGTTGCCTCGCCAACCTGCGTATATGCGCTGGTGGCGTTTGCAACGTATGCCTGATACTTGGCTACGCGGGTATCTTCATCACTCTTGCGCTCAGCGTAGTTGATAATCTTGTAGAGCAGAAGAGTCATCTGGTCCTCAAGCTGCAGGAACTCCAGAAGAGCCTGTGCGGAGGTGGAAATCTTACCCTTAAATGCAAGCAGCTTTGGGCAGTAAGCCTTAAGCTCCTCGAGTCCAGCCTCAAATGCCTCATCGCTGGGGAACATTGAGGACAGGTCCCACTTATATTTGCTGTCAATTTCTTCGCGAGACTCGTATGCCATGAGCCTTCCTTTCTTGACCGGGTCAGTATGTGCTGTTAATTAGTGTCCCACATACACGCCAATTTCATGCTGATAACAACAAAAAATGAACCCATTTGATACAAATCGTTGAACGGACGTAAACCCTCACAGCTCCATCCCTACCGTTCGCGGAAAATGTCAGCTTTGGTGAACAAACAACAAATCCTTATATCCATCAGGGATATAATCGCAGGTGAACAACGGATGGAGGACTGCCATGAAGATGCACCTCATTGAGCCCAAGACTTGTACTCAAAGCACGCCTACCGTGTTGCTAATTCATCCCATGCTCTCGTCTGCAGAGGGGGAATGAAAACAGTTCTTGTGAGTAACATGGGCGATGACCTGCGTTATCTGGTCCCAGATCTTGCCGCTCACGGGGAAGAAGATGCAACGGAATATGTCTCAGCGTCCCAAGAAGCTGCGCAGATTCATGACTGGCTGCTGGAGCACAACATAACCCATCTCTCCCTTGGATTTGGCGCCTCTCTAGGCGGAGTAGTTCTGTGCGAGCTCCTTAAGTTCGACGACCTATCCTTTGACCACCTCTTTTTTGAGGGAACAAGCTTCTGGACGGGTGGATTCCTGGCCTCAACGATGGAATTTGTGCTCAAGAAAGTGTTTCTTGCCAAGCACCGCAAAGCCATTGCAGACCCCAAGCTATCCGTACAAAAAATGGAACAACTTTACGGAAAAGTTGCAGCTAAACCTATGTCAGAGCATTTTATTGCAATGAGTAACCAAAGCATCCAAAACATCATTCACGACTGCAGCAACGTTGACCTTCCCACCCTTAGCCCTGAGGTACAACACCGCTGCATCTTCACGTATGGCGAGAAGGACTTTGACTTGAAACGCGCAAGGCAGGTTCTGCCTAAGGTGTATCCCGAGGCTACGCTTATCATCTGGCAGGGCTATGACCACTGCGAGCGTATGACTAGCGACTCAGCTGCCTATGGTCAGATGCTCAGAGAGCTTGTGATTTAGAGTGCAAAACTAAACGCGTCTTAAGAAGCGCTATAAAAAACTTATACATTTACAATTTTTCCAGTAGACCATAATGTCTTCTGCTAAGGTGGCTATAGTGACCCACGGGATTCCTTTCAATGAACGTTGTCGTAAGCGCCATTGTAGACCCATGGGTCACTACCTTGTCTTTTGTTGCTGGACTAGCAATGAAAATTCAAGAGGCCAATAAGCTTACTTGGCCTTGATTACAAAGTATTATCCTAAAGTCAATTAATTGTGTTGAAGAAATGAATTCAATAATTACTACGTACAATGTATCAATTTATTTTTAAAATTGTGATAATAAAAAAACATTATATATATCAAACGTTAAAAGATCCGATATCGCTTCCCAAAGGAGAAAAAAATAAGATGTTTTTGTACCAATTGTGGCTCACAAAATCCAGAAAAATCAAAAAAATTCTGTACCAATTGTGGTGCAAAACTTCCAGAAGTGATGCAGCAAGACCAATCTTCCCAAACAACTCCTGCAGCTGATGAAAGAGATTCAAGCACTACTCAATCAGAAAAAAATTTAACAGCAGCTTCATCCACTCTGCAACAGTCAACTGAAAGAACTCAGAATAATTCAGTAACATCCAAAAAAATATAAATAATTCCAAAAAAACATCGATAACTTTAAGACCAATCAGATGCGAAACAAACAACAGATAATTGTTGTTGCCATTACTATCATTCTGGCACTTAGTGGAATTGGTGCTGCCGCCTACGTTACCCACGGTTTTTGGCCTTTTTAAGCAAGCAAAATGAAACTGATCAAACAACAAACAATACATCTGCATCAACTTCCAGCGATTCTTCCAAATCAGATACACAAAAGACTGAAGAAAAACCCTCTGTTAAAGTTAGCAACATTGTGTTTGAAACAACGCAAGCAGCCATTAAAACTTTTGGAACGAAACTTCTTGATGTTTATTCTATAAAATTTACTGTAGAGAACAATTCTGATGACTATGTTTTTTGCAAATCCAACTTTTTGTCTTTAATGTAACCTATAAGGACAAATATGGCGATAATCAAAGTGGAACCGCAACTCTTCTATCTAAAGTAAGCTCTCCCGATGTGTATTCAGACAGTGGAATTCTTCTTGCGCCTCATGAAAAAAAGACTGTTACCTACTACATTAACGATTCTTCTTACGATGCGAATAATAATAATCAAATGATTCCAGATGCAAGGTTTAATATTACCGACGCCGCTCTGCTGAATGCTCCAGACAATCCTTCAATAGCCAAGGGTAATATAGTTATTGATTCCGTAAATTTAAAAGACTGTCCTTTTTCCGGAGTAAAGGACAATATAAAAATTATTTCTGCAGATGATGCAAAAGTATCTCTTTCTTTAAAATTTGAAGACTTCAGTTCAAAGCTTACTGGAACAATCACTAATACTACAAAAGATAAATGGTCATCTGCATTTGTGTGCTATTACATTGAGATGGATGGATACTACGTACTCAATTCAACAAATGTCAGTTCAGTTAGCTATATAAAACCTGATTCAAATGCGAACGTTGAAGCTGATAACTATATTGGCTCTAGTCAAGACGGACATACTTATGAAGTAAAACCAACATTTGTTGCTTATCAGGCCGACAACAGCAAATAGATTGTATGTAAGCAAAATAATTTTGTAAGTTGATAAAGTATATATTAATATTGATTTTATAAGAACCATCAGTTCATTTCAGTCGGTAGATTTCGATAGGCCAGAAGTAGCTATGTAATTTAGTTGATACTCGCTCCGCAATTACCACAGAATTTGGTTCCAGGTTCAATCTGATTACCACAGCTTGGGCAGAACTGAGGCTGCGATTCGGCCCGAGATTGATTTTCCGCTGCCTGTGGGTAGTTTGGTGTGGTAACAGCAAGTGCAGGGTTTGCGGTTGGATACTGTGAAGTGTTTGTCAACTGTACGGGAACTTGATATACATTCATAGGCGTAGCTATACCTGCAGTAGCCTTCTTTGCTTCATTGTTACGGTACAGAATAAGGGCACTAACGAGAATTGCTGCAATCTGTTCGGCGATGTATATATAACCGAAGAAGTTAATTGCAATATGAGCCGCACCGCTTCCCAAGGGATTTGAAGAGCCTGAACTAGCAGGATTATTGAGTACAGAGAAAGCATTATTTACCATAAAGAAAAATAATGCAGTTGATCAATGCAGGAATGGATGCTGGCAATCATGATACTCTATCTGTCTTATTATTTTTCGGATATAGGTATCACATCATTTACAAACTTACACTATTTATCTGGTAATGTTTAACTTGTTATTGCAATTTTCGATTTCTTTCCTCTAGTGCTTGCTCAATATTATTGGCAATCGAATACACTTCTTCAATATTGTTCGCATAAACCGCATCTTGTAAACTATTAATCAAACTAAGAATACTGTTCTCTAGGCCAAATACGTTGGAATTTGAACGTGTAGGACTCGCGTGTAATATATCATAAACATGCTCTACTGTTTTATTTGCTCTTTTATCATCAAGTTTTCCAACTAATAGTTTTACCTTTGATGACGCATTCTTGATATAACTTACCTCCTCTGCTTGTCGTTCCATATTATTAATGGTATTCTCGTTAGCCATTATATTTGATATAAGCGAAATCAAATAGATGCCAAACAGAACCAGTTGAACGGCAAGCGGGACTTTCCATGATTCCGATTTCATAAACACAAAAATCAGACCAACGACAAATTCCAAAATAAAGTATGTTGTTGAAATAGAATAGATAGATAAGCCAAGCACAGCACTCTTGCTAGATCTTATCATGAACTGTGTAAGGATAACCATAAGATAGGAGAGCATTATGAAACCATATGAAATCCAAACTGACAATTCATGGTTTGTGCCACCAAACAAGAAAAAGATGACGTTAAATATTATAACAAAGACTAATTCTAGTAGAATTTTAAGAACACTATTCTTTTTCATACATTACATCCTTTCCAATACTTCAGCCTTCTTTGCATTATACTCAGATTCCTCAATCAAACCGGCATCTAGCATTTTTTTTAACTTTGCTAAAACTTCCATTGGATCTTCAGAATGCGCCGTTTCTGCAGATTCTTCTTTCGGAGCAAATCTGTCCGCAGCGCTCTGCGATTGAGGTGTTTGCTGAACGGATTGGTTACTCATTGGAGCAAACATTTGTTGTGCCATAGAGCCAAAAGCACCACCTGCAGCCATCCCCATACCCATTCCTGCACCGGCAGCAGCTACACCGCCTGCGCCTGGATTATTTGCTAAATTGCCAAGTATGTTTGCAGCTTGCTGTCTTCCCCAATCGTCGCCCAAAATATCCATTACGCCTTTATCTCCACGAGCGGATTGCATCTTCATAATGGATTCCATTTGAGCTTGATCCATTACATCATACTTTGTTGTATCTACATCAGCTGCAGCCACAACAAATTTAATGCACGTTATTCCATACTCACCTAATATTTCATCAATTGCCGGTTCAAGTGATTCAGAAAACTCTTCTAGACGAGCATCTAATCCAATCAACTCCGTCTCCATTGCATTTAATGCATTAGATAAAACTGTTTTTATTTTGCTTTGGAACTGATTGGAAAAAAATAGGTTCAACTCCTCCTGTGTTTCAAATGGAATGTTGTTACCGAGGAGCTTTTCTAAAAAAACTACTGGATTATCTATTTTTACCTTATATGATCCTCTTGTTCTAACATCAGTTCTTACTCCCCAAACTTTATCGCGTACCTGAATAGGCGAGTCTGTACCCCACAGAATTTCCATGCTGTGTGCTGAACGGACAAAGTAAACGATGCAATTAAACGTACTAACCCCTCCGGAAAAGGCATTCCTAAGTCTTCCAATAAAAGGGTAATTTTCTGTAGATAGTTTGTATGTTCCATTTTCAAATGTTTGTTCAACCGTTCCGCCTTTAATAAAGATTGCTTCTTCACCCGGCATAACGACAAGGGTAGAATTTGTGTTAAAATCCTCCTCTGGCTGTCTCCAAATAAGTAGCTCCCCAGGACCAGAATTCTTTATGACATCAGTCCAGTGTTTTTTTTCTCCAACATATGCGGATTCATTTGGATTTTTACTAAATATTGACATTATGAGCTCCGATTACTTGCTACAATTACTTGTTTAGCGCTTTATTAATATCTTCATTGATTTCCTCGCTATCAGAAAGTATATTAAGCAAAGACAAACCATAGTCAATTAATATATTTAATGCTTTACCCTTATATTTGCCTTCAAATCTCAGCGAAGAAACTCTTTTATTTCTTGTTTTTTCATGGAGTTCCTTTTGGCTACACACCTTAATTTCCTCGTGCGGTCTCATTTCCTCAGGCTCGAACTTGACTATTATCTCGTCCAATTCCATACCTTTTAATCCAAATATTTTTTTTGATAATTCTTTTGTGGAACTGTCTAACTCGTACCTACTTCGTGTCTTCTTACCTAACTTATCTTTTCTAAAAAGTGTCATTTTCTACCTCCAACATTAATTCTAATAGTACCAAATTCATTTGCATTTTTTTCAGCAAACGACTCATACAACTTTACAGTATTCACATTGCAGTCTTCAGGTAGATTAATATCAGTACTATGATTCACTAATAGTCTGTCAGCGGTGTGAACTTCTTGAAGCCTCTCTGCTATGCACTGTAATGTGCAATTAGGCGCGTTGTTTGAATTGACGTTGAAGTATGAGTTATACTCCCCATCGCTACCTGTTGTGCTTCCCATTTCAGATATGTTACCTTCACCAAACTGATACATTCTCGTAAATCCCTTACTTCCATGAGTATTTTCAAATTGATCATCTATTACTTCTATATCTTCGTTTGGTGAATGATAGGTGATGCTTGATCCAACTATTTCATCTTTCCATCCTTCACTACTCCAAGTTTCAGGTTGATTCGCATTAATTGTTTCATAGGTGATGTCCATAAATCCGCCTGATTGAGTCTTTGACTCTGACGAATCGTGACCGAATGCATCACCTAATCGCAAGGCTGTAGCATTATACTTGAATCTATCAACATCAATCACTTCTGGGTGAAAATCTATTTTTTCATCATGCGTAGAATTATACATATGAATTTCGTCTGATAGCTTATCAAAAGCGCTTCGAATCTGCGCTTCATTGCCAAGATCACGAACACCGGAACAACTCTTACTATGAAGTAGTGATAACGCCGCAACTTGATCAGGATTACCACCATCTTCTGCTATTGACCTTCTGTTCTCAAGAACATGTATCGCAGACGTCATAGAGTGGTTTTTACGTATACTTTCTCCATCCTCCGGTTGATATTTGTCACCGCCATCCATACCTGTATCGTGGTATAGCGCTGCAATTGCAATATCATTTTTATCTAACTCCTTGCCTTCAGTTTTTTCAAGAATATCTGCCGCTTCTGCACTTTTCTCAATCACTTTACGAATATGCCCGTCTAAATCATGAGCTTTGTAGTATTTAAGATCGGATGAATCCGACACTTGCTCAGCAGTATCATATGAACTCTTTGCGCCATCATAGCATTTTTTATCACGCAAATCATTGATCGACGTATAATCTTTTGTTTCTAAGGTGTTGTCCACTAGCTGTTCTTCCGAGATGTCTTCTGATACATCTGTGGTATCTTCTACCGGCTGCTCCTCTGGAATATCCTCAGATGTCTCTGCAGTGTCATCTACAAGCTGTTCTTCTGGGATGTCCTCCGGAATGTCTTCTGGGACATCTTCTGAGATGTCCTCCGGAATGTCTTCTGGGACATCTTCTGGGATGTCCTCTGGAATGTCTTCTGGGACATCTTCTGGGACATCTTCTGGAATGTCCTCTGGGATGTCCTCTGGGATGTCCTCTGGGATGTCCTCTGGGATGTCCTCTGGGATGTCCTCTGGGATGTCCTCCGGAATGTCTTCTGGGACATCTTCTGGGATGTCCTCCGGAATGTCTTCTGGGACATCTTCTGGGATGTCCTCCGGAATGTCTTCTGGGACATCTTCTGGGATGTCCTCCGGAATGTCTTCTGGGACATCTTCTGGGATGTCCTCCGGAATGTCTTCTGGGACATCTTCTGGGATGTCCTCCGGAATGTCGTTTGACAGCTCAGACATGTCACCATCATTCATATCCATGGTTTCTCCGCCCATTTCGTCACACATGTTGAACCGTCCCTCACTTTCTTAATGATTTTTCTATTTGACTATCTTTGATAGGAATGCTTGTTTCATATTTGATCTTTCTCCACAGTTGACACTTTACGCAAGATAGAAGTTCTGTAGAAAAAGGCTCATCATTTAATTCATTTTTTACAAGAGTTGAAATATTACCAAATGCTTTTAATATTGGGTTGAATGAGGTTTCATCTGACTTGAAATGCTTATTAAATATTCTTCTTGCTAATTCACGACCTAGCAATCTGCGTTCATAATCGCAACCATTCTCACAATACTTAATAAGAGAACACTCTACATACGGCTTTAGAAAACACTTTTTACCATTCCAATAGGTCGATAACTCCTTTATGCTTTCATCTGACAGGGTGATACTTATATTGTTTTCAAGTCTATAGTCAGGAGTAATAATTTCCTCAGGCTCGTCTAATCTATTAAAGAAAATAAAGGCCTCACCAGGTTTCAATCTGGCCAAACGCTTCTCTTGAGCATCTGTCATATTCATAGAATCAGCAACAATTTGCTTATCAGTAGCTTCAACCAACCTAAAAACCATTTTCATATCAGTTAAAGCAACAACATCTATCGAAACTTTTCTTGGAGATTGATCAGCAATTATTAGACCCACACCATAAGATCGAATCTCCGCAAGCATTCTTTTGACAAGACCTTGTGCAATTAGGCTCGGATTCGCTTCCCCTTGCCCGGCATTTGTGTCAGCATCAAGCAAAACATGAGCTTCTTCAAGAAGGATTACATTTCTTAATCCTCCCTCACCCACATAATTAGAATTAACATATGCAAGTATTGACAACAGTAACAAAGAAATGATTAAGGCCTTCTGATCACTGTTTTCGATTGCAGCCAATTCAATAATTGTTGGTTTGCTTAATAAATCTTCAATAGGAATTGAATAGTAGTTGTCAAATAGGTTGATTAGACTCTTTAATCTGACCACGCCGGCTCTACCAATATTTTTGGCATCCCCAGTATATCCTATTGCATCAAATGTTTCCTGAAAACACCTGATAAAATCACTAATATTGAAGATTTCACCTTTGTCATCAACAGTATAATTGTCAAGCCATCTAAAATCCGAATAACAATTGCTAATTGATTCCTCAAAGATTTTATCCAAAGGTGTTGTCATTGAAACGCCTGCTGCAAATGCTGTTTTTAATGTTGATTTATATGTCTCAAGTTTGACATTTTTAGGTGGCACAAAAGGATTATAAACAAAAGGTGAAATAAAATTCTTTCCCGGTGTAAATACTTGTAAATCAGGAATGCTTTGAACCAAGGCCCTATACTCATTCTTTGCCGGTTCAATCACGAGGAACGGGATGTTGTGTTCTTTCCAAAGTCTATCAAGTAAACTAACTGAAAACGTAGTTTTTCCCGAACCAGGTGTTCCCACAACCAACATGTGCTTGGCTAAATCATTTAGGCTAATCCCAATGGCATCTCCCTTGGAAGATGACTTGAGTTTTCCGACTTCAATATCGCCTGCATTTATTATGTTTTCCCTGTATGTTTTGCTAGTATTACCAGATTCATCAATAGGCAATCCGGCAGAAACCCTAGTAGATCCAATAGGCAATCTAAAATATAGCGAGGCTTCTTCGGCCGTTATGACAAATGGTACTCTGTAAAGACTCTTAAATAGATTTTGAGACCAAATATGATTATTTCTATCATAGTTCTGCAAAAACTCTTTTGCAATCCAAGGTAAAACAAAGAAGTTTTGCTTTATATTGATATCCGACTCTTTAAGTCTAATATTCTTTAACAATGCCGAACTACCATTATCGTGGTTAGCATATCCATAATAACTTGCTGCAATATCATCAGCTGCTTGTTCTGAACCATAAATCAAAATATTATACTCAAACAAAGACCCACCCTTGTTGGTTTGATAATACTTGTATTTTGCGGCAGCAAATTCAGCTGATGAAAAGCTAATATTACCAGATCCTGGAGACATTACCCCCTTACTCAAAGAGTTAAGTGATTGGCTAAATTGAGTAAGGGCACCTTCTTCTTCATAAGAAAACATTGTTGGTACCAATTGAATTGACACCGCACAATTCGGATGTGTAATTAACGTAGAAACTAAACTCGATAAATCTTTTGAGGAAGAATCAAGAACGTCAAAGGTATAGCAATACGGAAATATTTGATTTTGCAATGAATCCACGCGTTCATCTTTTACAACAGTTCGTACTGAATCAGTGTCGACTGACGTCATCAGAAACCTAATATCATTAATTGCAAAATCTTCAATATGATACTTACGCGAAATAATATTTGAACTAACAGAATTATATATGCGTTCTATAACTGCAAGTGCTTTGCTCTCATCTTTCGCAATAGAGCGAATTATAAAAAAAAGCCGTACTTTCGCTTGGAAAGGTTGATTATCAACCTTCTCCGTAATCCATAACGACTCTAAAGAAACTTCTGTTGAAGAATTTTCTTTTGCATAGTTTTTGTAGCTTTGATGAACCTCAGTAAGAAGCGAAATGAAAGACTTTCTGTAACTGTCCTCTATATCATCATCATGACGAAAAATCATCCTGCAAATTTGCAAGGGTTGGAATAGACGTAACTTCAAAAGCCTTTGCTGCAGCCACTTCTCCGCTGCGCAATTCAATAGTGTTTTCCTTATTCATAGCAGTATAAAGAAATGGCTATATTATCGCATATTTATAGCAGACAATATAGCCATATGCTCCTTTTAAACTATGCGTTCTTTTTTTCTCTAAGAAGCTGCTTCATTGCCTGTACTTTACTCTCAAAGTCAGGACTGTCGTCCCTCTTAAGACAAAGTGTGATCACGCACGTACGCAAGTAATCGTACAAGCACAACAATGCAAAGCCCTGCTACAAGCAACGTTTCAACAGTGGCTATTCCGTCAAGCCATTGGAGGGGCTGGCCGAGTTCAGCCAGGTATGCCGACGTCTGCGTACGCGCGATAACACAAATTACAAAGGGAAACGTAAACGCGGCGTGGCTGGGAAAGAATGGTTTAGTAAGACACCTGATGCACCACACAAAAGAAACTACATCAATAATTGAAGCGATTGCCAGCATAACCAAAAGAAACGGAACGGACTTTGGCGTAATAGATTGAATATATCCTGCAATACAAAGACTTGTTGGTGCTGCATAAATACAAGCGAGCGACTCAGCAGAATCAGGCACTGGCCCATGTTTAACATACTTTATGCTTACCACTATAAAAAGCACCACAAGGCAGATAAATCCAAACCAAAATGCAATCGTGCCAACACTTTCTTCAAAGTTAAACGCCGGCGCTGTAACACTAGCAACAACAATACCTACATACACAATGAACCAGCTGGCGTGCACGTTCTCCCAATCAAATTTTGCAATATATCGAGAAGTAAAGAGAGTTATACACAGGATGTGCAACGCAATTCCTGCAAACCAGAATAACTGTGCTGCATCGCCAATATCGGCTTTCAAATATACCGAAATCAGCATAACTGCCATAGGATATGTTGCGGCAACTGAAAGCCCAATTGGATCCGAGAGCTCTCGCAACACAACTTTTGTAGACACCATAAATTTGAGGGTATAGAGAGCTAAAAGAGCAATAGAGAGTATGCCGCAGGCAAGATAAATCCCCTCGAAAGAAGTCTTGAAAAAGATTTCCAAGTGCTGCAAAACCTAATGCAACACCACAAATAGCAACGGGAACTTTTTGGACATAGTTCATAAGGATTCTTCTATCTGTTTAGGAATCTCTTTTATTCCTTTCAATAGTATATAGAAAAGACCAAGCAGGAAACAAAGTTCCTGCTTGGTCTCTGTAGTACGCATGTTCAAATGGCGCGTATCTTTAAATACGTCTATTTCTGTGGATACAGAACCTCAAGGATCTTCTCGGCAGAATCAAATGCACGTGGCGAGTAATCGATGTACTCAGAATATGGAATCTCTACGATGCTCTTGTTGGCAATAGCTGGAACGTTCTGCAGGGAACTCTCGCCCAGAAGGGTGTCTTTAGCTGCGGCGTCAGTTGCTTTATTGCGCTCTGCGGTGACGTAAATAATGACGTCAGGGTTGAACTTAATCAAATTCTCGTACGTCAGGCCGTTTGCAGACTGAGTTGTCGCAGGAGTAGCTCCAAGCTGGTCGATGATAGTAAACTCAAGGCTCTTCTCGCTACCGCCAAAGAGACCAAACGTGCCGTCCTTGAGGTTGGTCATAACCAGCACGGTCTTCTTTGTTTCTTTCTCGTGCGCCTTAACGCGCTCGTTAATGGCATCAAGGCGCTTCTGCAGGTCAGCGGTATAAGTGTCGGCATTGCTCTGAACATCAAAGATAGCTCCAAGGTTCTTAATATCAGAGATAATTCCGGCAAGCGTTGGATCGCCCTGCTCAGAAGATGCCAGCTGTGTATAGACAGAAATGCCTAGGTCAGCGTAATCCTTTGGAGAAGTCTGGTCCTTTGAAGTAAAGAGACGTGAGCGTCCCACAATAAGGTTTGGATTAGCGGCAACAACAACCTCGCGAGAAAGGCTCTTCTTATCGCCCAGCTGCTTGATGTTCGCATACTCGTCAGCAATATCTGAAGGCATTGGTGCATCAGGCTTGATGGTACCAATAATCTTGGAGCCAAGGCCCAGACGCAGTAGAATCTCAGCGGCGGAATCTGTCAAGGTAACAACACTCTCAGGAGCCTTGTCAAACTTTGCCTCAAACTCATTGCCGTCACCGTCATAGAGCTTGAACGATACGGGATAGCTCGTATTGGCCGATTTCTTTTCTTCTGTAGCAGGGGCAGATGGGCTAGACGTTGCATTGTTGCACGCAGTAAGACCCAGTCCAGCAGCAGTTGCAGCAAATCCTGCCGCAATGCTCAAAAAATTCCTTCTCGTAAAGAGATTTGAACTTACACGAGGATCCATTGGATATCCTTTCATTCATCTGTTGATACTCAACAGGCGATTAATACACGTAATCAATGCTGATACCGTTTCCAGCAGTTGATGACCTCACTGCACCCTCAACGCCATACACATCAGCAAGTAACTCAGGGGTCACAATGTCCTCAGGTGTTCCCTCGGAAACAATAGTCCCCTCTTTTAAGAAATACAGGCGGTCAACATAATGAGCTGCCATCACAATGTCATGCAAAACAGCTAGACAGCTGATACCAAGATTGCGAACAAGGCGCAAAATATCAATCTGGTACGTAATATCAAGGTGGTTAGTAGGCTCATCAAGCACCAGAAACTCTGGTTCCTGAGCCAACGCACGAGCCAACATGACACGTTGTTTCTCGCCACCTGAAAGCGTGGCAAAAGAGCGGTCTTCAAAGCGAGAAAGGCCAACTTTCTGAATAACGTCAGACACGATTGACTCGTCGTGATCGGTCTCTTTTGACAGCGCCGACTGATGAGGGCTGCGTCCCAGCGACACAATCTCGCGAACAGTAAAGTCAAAGGACAACGAGTTAAACTGGCTTACAACCGCAACCTTACGCGCAAAGTCACGTCGTGATATCTCAGTGGCGTCACGACCGTCCCACAAATCTGGCCGTCATAGCGATGACCAAGACCGTAAATTGCTCGCAAAAGCGTTGACTTGCCGGATCCATTAGGGCCAAGGATACCCACAAACTCGCCATCTGCCACGTTAAGCGAGACGTCCTTTACAATCGGCTTGTTGTGAATGGTGACCGAAACATTTTGCACTTCAAGGCGCATGTTACTCACCATCCCTAAAGCTGTAGTTACGGGCGACCATGATGTAGACAAAGAACGGCGCGCCTACAACAGCGGTCAGAATGCCAATAGGAACTTCGGTATTGCCTAGGACGGTACGAGCACAGGCATCTGCCCAGAGAATAAAAATAGCTCCAAGTACCAGCGCAGTTGGAACCAGCCTTCGGTGATCAGACCCTACAAACGAGCGCGCAATATGCGGAATGATAAGACCAACAAAACCGATGGTTCCCACTGATGAAACAAGCGTGCCAACCATGAGCGCAGAAATGGTCAAGTATGCCCATCTGCACAAATTAGTATTGAGGCCAAGCGTTGTAGCAGCCTCGTCTCCCATTAGAAGCACGTTGAGGGAGCGGAACTGCGTTAAGAAAAACACACTGACGAGAAGTACTACAACAACGGAAATGCCGACGTTTCCCCAGCTAGCTCGTGCCAAGGAGCCCATGGTCCAAAACTTCAGGTCCATCATGCCCTCAGCGTTGGCTGCGATTGTAATAATGAAGTTGGAAAGAGCTGTGAACAGGGCGTTCAAAATCATGCCTGAAAGAACAAGCTTTGACGACGTCATATGTCCGCCGGTAGACGCCAGCAACAAAACGCCAATCGTAGCGATTGTTGAGCCAATAAACGAGAACAGAGGCACCGAAGAAAGTCCCACGATGTTTACCGCGCCAGCTCCAAGCATGATGGCACAGGTAGCTCCACATGAAGCTCCTGATGAAATGCCCAAAATATACGGTTCCGCCAAGGTGTTTTGAACCGATGCCTGCATGACAACGCCCGCAAGCGCAAGGCCAGCTCCGGCTACCACTCCCAAAATGATACGGGGAAAGCGCAGCGACCAGACGACCTTCTCGACAGGTCCTCCTGCAGCTAGAGCCTCCGGTAGCGGCATGCCAAAAAGATGATGTGTCAGCACGGCATATGCGTCTTGTAGGGACACGCCGATGGCGCCCATCGTTGAAGTTATTACAATACTCGCCACCAGAATTGCGACGAGAACTCCCATGAAAAGACGGAACGGCCCGGCTTTTCTTACCATACAATACCCCTCTAAAGTGACGCTACGTTTTTGCGCACAACGTACAACGTACAATGCGCGTTACACAGAAGCAGCGGAATTTTTCGAAAGTTAACTATATCTTACATTTTGAGTTGTGAGAAGCGAACGAATCGAAAAATGCTTAAAATACCTACATCCCTACAGGCGCGCTCCCCGAGGGAGGTGCTCCGCAGAGGGCGCTTCCCGCGAGGCGCCGATGGCAGTTCCTGCGGGATGCCACCGATGGCTAACAGACAACAGACGAGGACTTTCATGGATTTAGCAGCTCTACCCGATAATACAATCTCTATCGGAGAACGCTCTGCGGTTCCTGGTCTTCTTGTTATTCTCCATGGTTCCCTGCTAATGCCAAAGATAGCAGCTCTTATTTCTGCCGGAAAAATTGATGCCGAGAAGCTTCCTCAATGGATTGCCATTACCGCGCCGTCTAATCAAGACTGCTATTCCCCTTGGCCAGCATCAAGCGTGCGGACTGAGGCTCCAAATTTTGGAGGATTTGGACAAGAGTTTCTTTCTGATATCGTACTTCCAACTGTCGAGAAGTACGCTGCTCTAGCTACTCATACCGCAGAGAATACATGTCCTCTTACTTTGCTAGGGTATTCTCTATCGGGGTTATTCAGTCTTTTTGAAATGCAAACAACCTGCCACTTTGACCAGTATCTACTCGCAAGTCCAAGCACGTGGTTTCCCAATTTTGTTGAAACTTTTGATACGAGTCACGTGCGTTCGGATGTTCGCTGGTGCATCGCTAGTGGCGAAAACGAAGGTAAACATCATCCTGAGCCCCTGCGTTCAGTGAAACAGACAACAGATATGCTGGTAGAGAAGCTGGCGCCTGCTGCTCCGAATTACGAACGTCTACTGGATTCGTATGATCATCACAAGGGTCTTGAGCTTAGGCTGCAGCGTTTGCTGCAGTTTGGATTTGATGCGTAGAGGGCGATGAATTGCCGGAGACGATGTTGCTGGCTTGCCCAACGATCTGCTAAGACAACCGCCTGAGCAGAGCTAATTGCTAACAAAAAACCCGCCAAGAGCGGGTTTGAAATTCTTATGGTCGCGGGGGCAGGATTTGAACCTACGACCTTCGGGTTATGAGCGAGTCAAGCTGGAGGTTCCATAGATTCTCCCCCGTCTGCCTCGTGCGGCTGCTCCTGCAGCTGACGGCACAGGACATCGCGGCGCACTGCCACGTGGCGCTCGACCTCACTTGCACAAACCAGCTCTACCGCGAGCTTAACCAATGTGGCTACCAGCAGAACCAAGCCGCACACGCCCTGAATCGTATCACTACTATCTCTCAGTCGCGAGGCTATGAACGTATCCGCCGTCCTGGAGGAGCTTACATCGTAAGGTAGTAGCTGATGAGCTTGCGAGAGGATGAACGAGCTCGCTGGTCCCATGTGCAAGATGGCAAAATCGCGCCTGCTCTTCCTGTAGGTGGCTGCTAATACCGCTACTCAAGCCCATATCCAAGCACACCTCCTGTAAGGGCGTCTACCGTTACCTCACCAAGGACGAATGTGCACTCTCTAGTGCCAGTAGACGGCGATTATTCCGCGCTCCTACGCGCAAAAGGCAGTCTTGGGCTGCAATCGCCTCGTCTGAGCTCACATATCACCAACAGTCTGCCCGCACAGACAATCTCAACGTATCGTATTCTTAGTATGCCAGTATGTAATAACGCAGAGGGCATCAATGTGGAAATGAAAGTTTGCTGTTTGATGGGCTTCAATCCTACAACATATACGCTAGAAAAAAAGCTTGTCAGTACATATCAAGAGTTAGATTTTAAGAAAGAACGTATATTGTAAACATACCTCTTATTCTAAATGTATATCAGAACGAAATCTTTTACCCCTCTTGATACAATAGTTATAACGGCGTTGATAGGTAGTGTGCTAATGGCAGAAATTACATTGTCTGTTCCTGTGGGACCCAATCCGAACCAGCTAATTTGGATTTCTAACAATTTTCGTACTGAGTATCCTGAAAACAACTCTAACGATGAAATTATCACTGACGATGAGCAAGCGGAAATATTTGGCCGATATGCAGTCGGCCTCTATTACACATACTACTTACGGACGTTTCACAATTCACTTGACGAAAACGACGTTGAAATCTTAAATCGCTACTGCGATGAGCTCAACTGGTATATTCGAGCGTCACGCGACATAGTGAGAAGATTTGATAAGCTTTGGAACGAGCTTCGCGAAACTCGAGAAAACATACCATCAAAACAAGATTACTTGGTAGAACTTTTTGATGCTCTCGGAAGAGTAACGCGTCAAAGTAATGCAGCTCACTCTAATAGAGATACCCCCGTCGACAGAGAAAAAGATTTTCAAATAATTAGCGAGGTACTAGAGTGGATTAGGCAGCAAAATAACGACTCGACTAATCATCGTGACAACCACGTAGTACAACATTCCAGAACCGGTCTTATAGAGACGAAGCTACTGCAGAATGACGTGAACTCCATACTAGAAAACATTAACCGCAAGAGGCTGGGAGAAGCCAGACGCCAGTATAGAGAATTGTACAAACGTTTTCGTAAAGACATGTTTAAACGCTTCCGTATCATCAGCGCAATTCAAACCCTCGCCAATCCGAAAGCATCCTATGAACAGCGATATCGCCTCTCGCTTTTATTAAGTGAAACAGAAGATTATGATCTTTTCAACTCTACCCGTAGCGCTCTCAGACAGAAAATCGAAAATACTTTTCATTCACAGTGGCAAGATGCTAAGTTAAGTAGGCTTGAATATGGTCAGCTAACTACTGAAGGTACTGATGAACGCATAAGCGAACTCCGCAATACAATCAAAAAACTCGATTTTACAGGCAACGCAAAGAATCTAGGCAAATACTATTTTCCAAACACAGATGGCAGCACTCCGCCTCCAGAGGGTGGAGGAGATAACGGGAAAGGGCCATGCGTAGCGATCTTAGTCCCGATAGACCCCTGTACTGGTCAAGAAGAGCAGAATGGCATTGTCGCATTTAGTGGCTGCAAAGATGGATCATTTGATATCTCTGACTTCTTTGGATATACAGAAAACGAATGTAGATCACATAGGAATGGAATAAACCTCATAGAGCAACAACTGCGTAATACAACGGGAGATTCTGTGGCGCGAATTTCGGATACAGTCGAATATTTTAATCAAACAGGCAATATCGACGTTTCCCTCAAAGAAATCAGAAACAAGGTAAAGAAGAGCAATAATAAACCAAAGAATAGTCTTCCCAGGATGTTCTCATGTTGCGAACGAAAGCTCCTAGCCGATATTTCGCCCAAAACTGTTTACCGCCCCGGAGGACAATACAAAGAGGCAAACCTCTATATCGAACGAGAAACATGCCGCATATGCTTTGACGCAATTATGGAGTTCCAACAGTCCCGCAACTTTAAATGCAATCTTGCAAATCCACTATTGTTCGTACGGAACGGCAGCAGTACTAATAAGCTATTTGATTCATTTGATAAACTTGCAGTCTTGATACAAAGTTGCACAGACATCAACTTTCCGCAGGACGTGTAGCAAAGAGAAAAAGTATCCGCTAAGTGACTGAGAGAACCTTCGCTCTTATCGTTCTCTTTCTTCAGTCTGTGACACTACACCAGACGCCCTACAGCAGACGTAGGCAGCGAGCGCTACAAAGCCAGAGAAGACACATTTCGAGGTAATGTGATAGGGAACAGCAACACCTGAAAACTCGAACGAGTTTGGAACTTCTTGAGCCATATCTTTTATAAAATCAAAGATATGTTCAAAAGGTTGTGTCAAAACACAAATTCGACCCTTGTTGCTTGTACTAGAGCGCAAAAGAGGTTTCTTTCTGCCGCAACCATATTTGCGCCAGATTGTGCATGCTAATAACTACTGCTTACGCCGCGCCGCAACCAGAGGGGTAACCGGAGAGCGGTTTTGTGGCATTTTGGCTACCCGAAAAAATTTTTGGCAGTAAAATTTCAGCTGCGTTGGCGATCAGGTATCAATCAAAAGAAAATCCAACCTGGTTTTTCAGGTTGGGTTTGAAATTCTTATGGTCGCGGGGGCAGGATTTGAACCTACGACCTTCGGGTTATGAGCCCGACGAGCTGGAAGTTCCATAGATTCTCCCCCGTATGTATCCTCTAAACGCACTGCGCTGATTGGGCGTTTTATTTTTTACGTTTCCAACAATCGTAGGATTCTACTTCTTCTGTATCCTCAACCTCATTTTTTTGCGGTCACTTTTTTGGTCACAATCTCGGTCAGAAACTACTGTTAAAAACCAACAGAAAGGAAGTAGAAATGCAAAAACCTTACTTACACCAGCACACATCCTGGCTCACAGACAGATACACAACGCATCACAGCAAAACCCATCGACATATTCCCACAGGCAACCTCCGCAAGCACTCCTACCCCGTTTCGTCTTGATAGTGAAGACTCGACCATAGGCGATTGCACGCAAGGAACGCGAAGAACTTTTTCTGACGGACACAGAACTCCCATTGGAAAACTAATGCACATACGCGTTCCGCTTTATCTCTTGTACTGCCGCTTTTCCGCAAACGACATCCACACCATAAGAAACGTCAAAGGAGCGGCCTCAACACTAGAGGACAAACTACTATGGGAAAAGCATTGACGAAAGGTCGTACGAGACAATCCGCGCGTACCTGAGACGCAGGGATATCTAAGTTTTGAAGGAGGATTGTGTACACAGCTCGGACGGCATCGGCTTTATTGCCATGGACGATGAGGCGCTCATCTTCATAGACGAAACCACCAAGTGTAGGAGCTACGACATACCCAAGGAGGAGCCTTACCAGGGACGCCTCGATCGTATCGTAACAACCTATCTCGACGAGGTTACGATGAACAGCCTAATGGCATCCGATACTACATCGTGAGCTTCCTGGTGACGGGCTCCAAAAAGGCCCTCCTGCGCTACCACAAAAAGTCTTCAACGAGGGTAGGTAACTCTGAAGCAGCTGCCCTGATCCTTCGGATTTAGGACAGCTTGTCAAACAATCTATTAGATGTCGTAAGGCCCCATAAAACGCTCACCATCTAAATGGATCATGTGATCGGGGTCTGCCTCACACCAGGCTTCGGTTTCCCATGCAAGATCCTTGAGATATTTCTGCATTGTCCTACGATCTGGAAAGCAGGAGACGAAAATGATTCCCATATTCTCCAGCGGGAACAAGTCTAGTAGTTCACGCTTTCTAATGACATCAATGGGGCCATGCGTGGAGCAGGCTTCCATTAGATACAGCCAGTTGACATCTTCTCGCCAGACAATTAAATCAGGGGCTTTGCCACGTTCAGGCATCTCAAGCCCAATTATTTCCTTCAGTCTGCTTTGGTTATCTCGGTAGGTATGATCCGTATCGTCGATATATAAAACTTCGCCGCCTGGAGCAAAGCGCGGGCAGAATTCTTCGACCATATCTTTAATCAGGATATTTTGACCGCCTGAAGACAACTGTGCAGTTGTTTCATCAGGCATCGTTACAGGAACCAAATTTAATTTTCTTGTCTCTTCTTGCTGCTCACGCCACGTCTCTATACCATGTAAAAAACTATTGAGCTCAGAATCAAACTCAGCAGAACCGAGAACCTGAATCACGTGTAGAAATCCTGGCGTCAATCTGTAATTCCATTTTGGGGAGTTTATTGGTCGATCAGGCCGATCCGCATTTTCCTCGACAATCGCCCCAGCAATAAATTGATGGAGAGTAAATCTCCTGATTGTCTCACGTGTATTTGCAGCGTAGTGCTTATCAAAAGCCTGCTCAATCCAATCCATAACCTGGCGGGTCGTGTACATTTCATTTGTAGCTTGGTCCCAGGAATCGCCTGGCTGAAGCCTTGCCAGCGCAAGGAGGGTAAGTGCGCTGCGCTCGTTTGAGCGTTCGTTATCCATCCCAACCGCTCTAAGCAGTTCACGTGCTTGCTCAATCATTTGTTCACAGTTCATATCAATCCCTCACAAACGTTATCTATTTCATTTTGGGACATCCCCATATGCCACTGATGCCCAAGAAATTCCAATTGAGTAATGGAAGGACAAGGCATCGCCTTAATATCTCCTGCATTGACCTGCGTCGATCCGCTAACATCACGGAACCAATCGTCAATAAATGTGCTGTTTAGCCAAATCACAAGCCCATTGCAAAGTTCTTTACTCCGCAGAGGAATAACCTTTCTTGGCTTACCTTGGTGGATAAAATTTAAGTGATTTTCAATCGCAATCGGCTTATCAACAATCAGTGGGTATGCGACCACTCGCCTCTTTTCCTCTTTTGAGGAAAAGCGCTTTACCACAACGTATGATCCAGGCTGAGTCAACTGATTGCGAGTAATAATGTCATCCGCTCTAAACCACTGCGGCTTTCCAAAATTCAATGGGTGTGACAGTATCCCCGTTGAAAAATTCCCCGCATAGACAAGTGGGAATATATTTTCTTCTTCCGGTCTCTCAGGATAAGTTCGATTCCTGCTTCTAAAATCGACAACTTTGCCGGTAGATGGACAGAGCCCTACATCTTTTAATGTTTTGTTCAGCCCACAAGAAGCCTCGGGGGCAATTCTTACAATTTTCGTCACAGCATTTATAAGTTCCCAAAAGGGAAAGCTTTGTTGCGATATTTCTGATTGCTTCGTGTCTGAAGAGGAAATAACAATCTTTTCCGATTGAGGCCTTTTGGAAAGTCGGATGATTACAGTCTCTTGAAGCACATCAGTATCAGAAAAGACTTCTTTTCTTGAACCGTAAACATGTATCAGGTCTAAAGAAGTATGACTGAACATAAAGTCACGAAAAGGCAGGAAATAGTCTCCATTCATCCATGAGCGAGGAACTATAGCAACCAGCTCACCATTATCGGCAAGCCTCTCAATACCTACCGTTATGAAGGCTGCATACAAGTTGGCACAATGACAGGGCAAAGACGCCTGCCTCTCATCATCCGCTGCCATCTTTTTATATGGTGGGTTCAGGATGACTCGCTCATAGCGCTTATGAGGCGTAGCCGTCAGCGCATCACCTATTATTAGCGCATGCGAAATGCTAGCAGAGGAGAGCTCCTCATCGCAAATTTTCGCGAGCGTAGGATCTGCCTCGACGGCATCAATTTCATGTAACTTTGCCTTGTATCTTTCGTAAGTTGCCAGTGCCAATATTCCCGTACCAGCGCCTAGATCCAAGCACTTTATCGACTCCCCATTAGCGACAGGCGAAAAGAACGATGCCGCAAGTTTTGCTGTTTCAAGCGGCGTAAGATGTTGAGCCATTACCTGCCTTTTTTTTTTGTTGACGTGCTTCTTATTGCTTCGCTTCGGACTCCGGCAGCCCGCTCAAGAAGTTCTTCCATACAATTCGTGCACCTCTTCTGTGCATGTAATACACACACATATTTTCAAAAATCTGCATTGCTGTTTCGTGCTTGTGCTTATGACTATTAGTTTACTGGACACATAAGACAACAACTCCTTGCATTTGGCGCACAGCCTTTCAGACCACTCCTGATTTCGACTGTGTGCCTACAGAGGCATCAAATACGGACAGTATAAAATCTGCCACCGTAGCAGCGGAATTGACCGCCAGCCTCGCATGGTAATCGCGAATGGCGACGCGACGTTCGCCTACGCCATGTGCGTCACTATTTTTGTTTCTCATTTCTGCGATGGAGCTAATAACCTTGTTTAGCCCTGAAATAAGCGTATTGACTCGCTTGTCCATGTCCTTAGATGCATGCATATTGTATAAATCCGCAACCTGTCCATAAAGCTTGTTGATGTCGCCCTTATCGCTTGGCGAAACGTTGCGAGCCTCAATGACGTAACAGAAGACCTCTTCAAGAAGGGTTCGCGCCTCTGTCAGAGCGCTATCCAGACGATTGTTATCAACGTCATTCATTGCTCGTGCAGAAAGCTCTTTCACGTACTCGCGGTCAATCACTTTGAGTTTGGGGACGTCAATTGCAACAGCTTCTCCGATGGGTGCGACCATGTATTCATTGCCGACTTGTCTTAGCTCATTGCCGCCGAAGAAGAGACGCTTGTTTATAGTTCCGATTGCCAGTGAGACTATCTCCGTACGAGACTTCTCTAACTGCTCAGCTGTGCCGCCCTCTATTATTTCTGCAAACTTCTGGTTATTAAAGAACATCCTTAGCAGTTTTGAAACCTGCCCAGTTTCAGCGGCGTTTTGCATCATATCATCGACATAACACCATCGGCTTTGGCTTCCATAGCAAGAGGGAACTCCAAAGTCATTCGACATGCTCGACAACGTGGGACCCGACAAGTACGGCATTTTTATCTCGACTTCGCCATTCTTCGAAAGAACGGTATCGCCGTCGAGAACCTCATATATCTCTTTCTGGCAGAGCAATCTGTCAAGCTCTTCACTCATCGCTACCTCGCTCGTAGAATCAGCACTTTGAGGCACATACCCCATCATGTACGAATCCAATAAAATTAAGCACTGAGTACATTCTAGTTCTCCCCCTCTAAGCAAGCAGCCTATCTTGTGCGCACAACGCTCGAGATAGCGCTTGTCGACACCGGGAGCCGTGCCCATCGCGCCGCCGCTTCGATGGCGCGTCGCCTCATCCGGATACCGAGCAACAAAAAACCCGCCGAGGGCGGGTTTGAAATTCTTATGGTCGCGGGGGCAGGATTTGAACCTACGACCTTCGGGTTATGAGCCCGACGAGCTACCAGACTGCTCCACCCCGCAATGCATGCGCTTGTGCGCGAACAAGTACTATACCTCGCAGCACTCTCTACGTCAAGCAAGATTGACGATTTTCTCGCCATAAAGGTATAAGGCTTGCGTACAAGAGCCAAGAAAGTTGCACTGTCGCCAGCACAAGTGGGGTTAGACGGCTAAACTATTTATACTGTCTTTGGGGCGCTGTGCTTGCGCCAAACAGCTATCGAAGGACTTTTGAGGATGACATTACACGAGCTCCTGGTGCTCTTTACCAGCAAGAACATCGAGTACACTACCGCACATCTTGACGCGGTGGATCAAAACGCACAGCTTACCGATGTTGCAAGCGATTCTCGTGAGGTCACCCCTGGCTCGCTGTTTGTCTGCAAGGGCGCGCACTTCTCGCCAGCGTATCTGGCAAGCGCGGTGGAGGCTGGGGCTGTTGCGTACCTCTGCCAGCAGACGCTTGCGGAGGAGTTGCAGGCAGTGGCGCCAAACGTAGCCGCTATTTGCGTGCATGACGTGCGCCTTGCCATGGCCTACGCGGCCGCAGGCGTTGCGGGACATCCCGACAAGAAGCTCACCACCATCGGCATTACGGGTACAAAAGGCAAGTCTACCTGCTCGTATATGCTGCGCGCTATTCTTGACGGCGACGAGCCGTACTCCAAGTGCGGCGTGATTGGCGGTATTGAGGTGTTTGACGGCAAAGACACTCAGCCGGCGCACAACACCACGCCCGAGGCTCCTGAGCTGTGGCGCCATCTCAAGCACGCCGCGGACGCTGGCCTCCCCTACGTTGACATGGAGATTTCCAGCCAGGGACTCAAGTACGACCGTACGGTTGGCCTCAATCTGAGCGTCGCGGTGTTCCTAAACATTGGAACCGATCACATTTCCCCTGTTGAACACCCTACTTTGAAGATTACTTTGAGAGCAAGTTGAAGATTTTTGATCTTGCTCGCGTGGCCGTCATCAACAAGAACACCATGATGTTTGACCAGGTCATGAAGCGGGCACAGAGGTGCGAGAAGGTCTTAACTTTCTCTACAACCGATTCCGACGCTACCGTTTGGGCGGACGACATTACCCCTCACCAGGGCATGGTCACGTTTACCGTACACGCGCCAACCTGGACCAGCGCCGCCGCGCTGCCTATGTCCGGCCTCTTTAACGTGGAGAATGCTCTTGCGGCAATCACCGTTGCCGACTACCTGGGCATTCGCGAGAAGGACGCTGTGCTTCCTTTGATGAACGTTAAGGTGCCAGGTCGCATGGAGCTGCTGAGCTCGCCCGATAACAAGGTCACGGGCTTGGTCGACTACGCCCACAACAAGCTTTCCTACCAGAAGCTTTTCTCGTCAACGTCCAAGGAATTCCCTGGTTATGGCCGCTATGTAGTCATGGGAGCCGTAGGCGGTAAGGCGTACAACCGTCGCCAGGAGCTGCCTGAAGAAGCGGCCAAGTGGGCGGACCTGATGATTTACACCACCGAGGACTGCAACATGGAAGATCCTGCGGTGATTTGCGCTCAGATGGCCGAGTCCACGCCCGAGGGCGCCGCGCACAAGATTATCCTTGACCGCTACGACGCCATTTACGAGGCAGTTTCCGCAGCTTACGACGACCCTCGTCCGTCGCTGGTGTACCTGCTGGCCAAGGGCAACGAGCCGTTCAACATTATCGGCGGCAAGCACGTTCCATGGATGACGGACGCTGCCGCGTTCAAGGCCGCTGTCCGAGCCAAGCTGGACGAGCGCGCCGGTCGCAGGTAGCGGGGAGCACGGCGGGCGCGGGTGTCGCTGCAAAGGTTGACGGAGCGGGTCAGAAAAGCGCAGGTGAGTTGGTGGACGATGGTGCTTCGATCCAGATAATCCTTGAGCCGCGCATGATTGAGAAGAATAGTGTGCGTTCTTTAGTTCGCTAATCAGATTTCTGCATATTTGTGTAATAAAATGCATTCTTAAGAATACGTAATTTTGACCTCAAAATTATGTGCCGAAAAAGGTAAAAAATGCGTTTAGTTGGGGATGAAAACTTAAAATTGGTCGATTTATCCCCAACTAAGACGATTTTTTACCGCCTCAAAAACTTTTATCTGGGGAAACGTTGTATGCAGAAACCTGTATTCCCCAACTAAACGCATTTTTTACCACCTGGGTGCGCGGGCGCAGTTACGTCCCAAATTACTCAAACAAGGCGAGAGAATCAGGCTCCATGAGAGCTCTCATGAAGGGGCTTTCGAAATCAGCTTCGGACATACTTCAAAGCGCGCCTGAAAAGTGCAAAGAATCTGTATTTCAGATACAGATTCTTTGACGAAATCAGGCAAATCCACAGTTTCTTTTACGTTTTCAGGCAGAATTTACAGATTCTTTGCAGAAATCAGGCGCGCGTCGGGCGCATACCCGGGCGCATTGAACGCACACCGCGCGCGCCGCCCGCCTGGCGAGAAACCCCGTCTGCTAGCAGCGCTTTTGCACAAGAAAACCCGGTACCCACACGAAGTGGATACCGGGCGGAAGGCACGTTTGCGCAGCTAGCACGCGCGGCGCTCGCGGCTCGTACGTAGCACGCACGTCGCTCGCAGCTAGCGCGGTTGCGCCGTGCGGCGCTCGCGGTCGCGACGTGTTACTCGTTGTCGCCGGCGGTTGCCTGAGTTGCGGAGATTGCCTGATCAGCATCGGAAGCGTCTGGCCAAGACCAGTCGGTAAATGCTGGGTGATCATAGCCCTTCTCGACAGCAAACTCGAAGGCCTCGGTGCGGAACTTCTCCCACTCGTCGATCTGATCTGCCCACTTCTGAGCGTCGATCATGCGGAGAGCGTCAGCAGCAAGTGCCCAACGGTCCATGTTGTTCAGGCGCAGCATGTCGTAAGGAGTTGTGGTGGAACCCTGCTCCTCGTAGCCGTGAACGTTGAAGTTGTCGTGGTTTGGACGGTTCCAAATCAGGCGGCGGACAGAACCTGCGTAAGCGTGGAACGCGAAGAGAACTGGCTTGTCTGCGGAGAAGAGCTTGGTGAACTCCTCATCGGAGAGAGCCTCGTTGTTCTCGGAAGCATTCTGGATCTTGAGCAGGTCAACAACGTTGACAAAGCGAGCCTTGATGCCCAGCTTGCCAAGCATGTCAAGAGCTGCAAGGAGCTCCTGAGTTGGGACGTCGCCGCAGGATGCAAGAACAATGTCCTCCTCGCCAGCCTCGGCGTTGGAAGCCCACTTCCACTCCTTAGCGCCAGCTGCAAGCTCCTCGCGAGCCTCGTCAAGCGTTACCCACGTTGGAGCAGGCTGCTTACCAGCGAAGATTGCGTTGATGCAGTTTGTGGAGGTGTAGCACTTCTCGCCAACTGCAAGCAGGAGGTTAGCGTCTGCTGGGAAGTAGATGTTGGTGATGTGGTCGTTGTTGAAGCTCTTGTTGAGCATGATGTCAACAAAACCAGGATCCTGGTGAGAGAATCCGTTGTGGTCCTGGCGCCAAACGTGGCTGGAAAGGACCAGGTTGAGAGCGGAGATAGGCTTGCGCCATGGAATGTGGCGGACGGTAGCCTCGAGCCACTTAGCGTGCTGGTTGATCATGGAGTCAATGATGTGAACGAATGACTCGTAGCTGGACCAGATGCCGTGGCGGCCGGTCAGAGTGTAGCCCTCAAGCAGACCCTCGCACTGGTGCTCGGAAAGCTGCTCGATAACGTTACCAACTGGGGAGATGTGCTCGTCGTTCTCGAAGTCGTCGTTGAAGCCGCCGAACCACTGCTTGTCGGTTACCTGGAAGGATGGCTGCAGGCGGTTGGAAGCGGTCTCGTCAGGTCCGAAGATACGGAACTCGGAACGATTGCTGTTGATGAGCTCAGCGGTGTACTCGCCAAGGACGCGCGTTGCCTCAGTAGCACCAAAGCCGTGGCCCTTCTCGGCAACTGGGATTTCGTACTTCTTTGCGTCAGGAAGGACGAGGTTGCGGCGGATTGCGCCACCGTTTGCGTTAGGGTTAGCGCCGAGGCGGAGGTCGCCCTTAGGCATGAAAGCGGTAACCTCTGGACGGATTGCGCCCTTCTCGGTGAAGAGAGTCTCTGGCTTGTAGGAGCCCATCCAGTCGCGAAGGACCTGGAAGTGAGCCTCGGTGTCGCGAGCAGATGCCAGTGGAACCTGGTGTGCGCGCCAAGAGCCCTCGGTCTTCTTGCCGTCGATGTAAGGAGGGCAAGTCCAACCCTTAGGAGTGCGGAAGATGATCATTGGGTAGTAAGGACGGGATGCGTCACCTGCGGCTGCGCGAGTCTTGATAGCGCAGATCTCGTTGAAGACAGCCTCGAGAAGAGCTGCGAAACGACGGTGGATGGATGCGTGATCCTCGTCGTCGAAGCCTGCAACAAAGTTGTATGGGTGGTAGCCCATGCCGCGGAAGAACTCGTCGCGCTCACCGTCGGAGATACGAGCAAGGATGGTTGGGTTAGCAATCTTGTAGCCGTTGAGGTGCAGGATTGGAAGAACGATACCATCGGTCAGTGGGTCCATGAACTTGTTGGTCTGCCAAGAAGTTGCAAGTGGGCCGGTCTCTGCCTCGCCGTCGCCGACAACAGCGACTGCCAGCAGGGATGGATTGTCCAGGACGGCGCCGTAAGCGTGGGACAGGGTGTAGCCCAGCTCGCCGCCCTCGTGGATGGAGCCTGGAGTCTCAGGTGCGTAGTGGGAAGGAATTCCGCCTGGGTAAGAGAAGCGGCGGAAGAACTTCTGGAGGCCCTCTTCATCGTCGGTGATGAATGGGTAGGTCTCGCGATAAGTGCCGTCGAGCAGGGACTGTGCGGTACCTGCAGGTCCACCGTGACCAGGGCCCATGAGGAAGATGGTGTTCTGGTTATGGTCGCGGATGAAGCGGTTGACGTGGCCAAACAGGAAGTTTAGGCCTGGGGTGGTTCCCCAGTGGCCAACCAGGCGATGCTTAACGTCCTCGCGAGAGAAACCGTCCTTCATAAGAGGGTTGCTGCGAAGATAAATCTGACCAACAGACAGGTAGTTAGCTGCGCGCCAATACCTATCGACGCCGGCAAGCTCGTCCTCAGATACAGGCTGATTCAGGGTCTGCCAAGGTGTGCCGTACACGGGCTGAGCCATGTGCTCCTCCTTTTCCTGGGCTGCTACCTACGCGTTTGCGCAGGTCGGGCAACCTCGTTGCTTCCATCACCTGAGCGTTTGTTTTGTTCGCACTCAACTGGGCACGCATAAAACAACACATACATAACAGTATGATGCTTCGGCTATGTTTCAAATAATACTCTAAGTGATAAAACGTTTTATCACTGTGAGATTTCTTGAAATTTCTTTCCTGAGAGACGCTTAAGCTGTCTTTTAAGCAGCAAAACAATCCCCCAAAAGTACCCACAATGCCAAAATGCAACCAAAATGGTGCCCATGTAAAGCGTATACACACCAAAGTGGTAAAAAATGCGTTTAGTTGGAGATTTCATTTTTCTGCATACAACGTTTGCCCAGATAAAAGGGTTGTGTCCCGAAAAGTGGTGTAAGTAAGCATTTCAGGTGTTTAAAAGAAGTGCGGTTATTTCCTAAAATATAGTCACCAAACCAATTCAGAAAGGAAATAACCGCAATGCAAACTCTACACGAAACTGAGCTCTCCTACACCCAAGATCACAAATTAGATCTTAACGGTATGGCACGAACACTGCTGGAAGACCTAGTAAATACCGTAATGGTTGAACAAGTAGAAGAGCTTGGTTGTGTTCGTAATGGATACCGTGAGCGAAAGCTTGTAACGTCAGTTGGAACTCTTACCTTAAAAATTCCTAAACTCCGTGAAGGAACCTATTTTCCTGACGATATCGTAAGCAAGTGGAGCAGATGTGATACAGCTCTTGCAAGCTGTATTTGTGATATGTGGACCTTGGGTATTTCAAACCGTAAGGTAGAAAAAGCACTGAGTGAGCTTGGTGTTGAAAAGATCAGCAGAAGCAGAGTCTCGAGACTTGTTAAGTCTTTAGATGAAGAGGTAGATGACTTAAGACACGGCTCTTTGTCTTTTGACAGATGGCCTTACCTTTGGCTTGATGCAACCTATATTCCTATAAGAGAAGCAGGACATACAACCAAGCGTGCTGTCGTTATTGCTATAGCAGTAAACACAGAAGCTAAAAGACAAATCATAGGGCTTGAGTGTATAGATACCGAGTCATATCTGTCCTGGAAAGACTTTCTTATCTCTTTGAAAGAGCGAGGACTGAGTGGAGTGAAACTTGTTATCTCTGATGCCCATGCAGGGCTTGTAAGAGCAATCGGTGAGGTACTCACAGGCGCTGCCTGGCAAAACTGCCTTTGTCACCTAGAGAGAAATGTCTTTGATAGATGTAGAACAAAAGCTCAGGGTAGGGCAGTTATTGCTGCTATGAAGCATACCTTTGAAGCTACTGATACTGATTTGGTACGCACAGGCTTTGAGCACCTCTATGAAGTGTATGAAAAGATAGACCCAAAAGGAGCACGTCTTCTAGAAGAGTCAGAGCCATATGTACTAACCTACCTAGACTTTCCAAAAGAACACGCTCACTGGATACGTACAAACAATCTCTGTGAAAGACTCAACAAAGAGATAAAGAAGCGTACACGTGTCGTTGGAGTATTTCCCTTAAAACAAGCAATGCTTCGCCTTGTAGGAGCGGTTTGTATCAATCAAAACGAAGAGTGGTTTGTAGCAACGCACTTCATGGACAAACGCTCTCTTCTCTTTGAAGAACTCCCTCAGAGAGAAGCGTGTACACAAGAGAGTATTGACCACCTCTTACAAGTAATTGATAGTGACTTTAACGCTTGTAAAGAGGTGGCATAATGTAGGCAAGAAGGTAGTAAGGAAATAGCCTTACACCACTTTTTGAGACGTAACTGATAAAAGTTTTTGACGCGGTAAAAAATCGTCTTAGTTGGAGATAAATCGGCCAATTTTAAGTTTTCATCCCCAACTAAACGGGTTTTTTACCTTTTTCGGTACATAATTTTGAACCAAAAAATTACGTATTCATAGGAATGAATTTAATTGCACAAATATGCAGAAATCTGATTAGCGACCCAAAACACGCACACTATTCTTCTCAATCATGCGCGGCTCAAGAATTATCTGGATTGACGCGCTGTCATCTTGCGCTTCGATGCCGTTATTTTTACCTGGCACAGCTTCTTGCGTCGCAGCTGATTGCGTTGCAGCTGCTTCCGTCGCGGCTTCTTGCGTCACGGCCCTCTGCACAACATCCGCCCCGCGCTCGCCCAGACGACGAAACATAATTGAAAGCGCGGCATCAGAAAGCTCATCAACATTTTGCTCAATCGAGGTCAGCGCTGGCTCAAACAGTGCGTCTGAAATGCTGTTATCGTATCCGACAACAGAATAGTCGCGTGGAACATGCAGGCCGCGCTCATACAGGTAGCGCAGCAAGCCCAACGCAATGTTGTCCGACGTCGCAACAACCGCGGTAGCGTTCACGCGAATCAGCTGCTGAGCTGCAAGATACGCATCAGGAATGTAATAATCACTGGTCAGCACAAGCGACTGATCTAGCTCCAGGCCCTTCTCGCCAAGTGCGCGAACGTAGCCGTTGAGGCGGGCGCAGCCGGTGTTGGAAGCGGTGTTGACCATGCACGCGATCCGGCGATGACCGTGATCTAGCAGGTATTTTGTGGCCAGATAGCCGCCAAGCTCGTTGTTGAACGTGACTTTGTCGCAGTCGAGCGCGTCGATGGTTCGGTCCACCATGACGTACGGCACGGGCAGCTGCTCTAGTCGGCGATGAGCTGCTTCGAGGCTTCTACCTCGTCGGACGTGATAATAAAGATGCCGTCGGCGCCGCGATTGACCAGTAGTCGCACAAGGTCCGCATCGTTTGACGTGCTGTTATCCGAGTTAGTGATGAACAGCGCGTACCCACGGCGGCGGCACTTCATCTCCAACATCTTTGCAAACGACGAGAAAAACCGGCTCTCGATATTCGGCACGATCAGCCCCAGCGTCTGCGTGTGCTGCGTGACCAGGCTTCTTGCAATCTGGTTGGGAATGTAGTGCTCGCGACGGGCAACGTCGAGGATGCGACGGCGGTTCTCGTCACTCACGCGCACCGGCCGGCCGTTCAGCACCAGCGAAACCGTGGCGGGCGACAGCCCCACCTCGCGCGCAATCGTTTTTAGGGTGACTTTTTCTGCCACGTTACCTCGCAACTTGCCCCGTTTATCGTTGTTGCTTAAGTATAATAGTCGAGAAACCCCTGCGGCTGGTCGTCCGCCAAAAGCCAGACGTTGTCTCCACACGACAACCGCACCTGGACCCCGACACAGCACGCAAGCTGCACCTGCGCCCCGGCGCTCGCACGACAACTGCATTCCGAGAGGACGCGCATGAACATCACTCCACAGGAAATCGCCGAAACCCTCGCCATGGTCAGCGAGCAAAACCTTGACCTGCGTACCATTACGATGGGCATCTCGCTCAATAGCTGCGCAGACGAGGACCTTGACCGCATGTGCCAGAAGGTCTACGACCGCATCACGCGCCAGGCCGAACACCTGGTTGCCGTGGCCGAGGACCTGGAGCGCGAGTACGGCATCCCTATTGCCAACAAGCGCGTTTCCGTCACGCCAATCGCGCAGATTGCGGCCTGTACCTCGGCGCGGGATCTGACGCCGCTGGCTCACACGCTTGATCGCGCGGCCGAGACGCTGGGCATCGACTTTTTGGGTGGCTTCTCGGCACTGGTCCACAAGGGCCTTGGCGACGCCGACCGCCGACTCATCGCATCCATCCCCGAGGCGCTGGCCACCACGTCGCGCGTCTGTTCCTCGGTAAACGTCGCGTCCACGCGCGCGGGCATCAACATGGACGCCGTCCTGCTCATGGCAGAAACCGTGCTCGAAGCCGCTCGTCGCACCACTGACATTCAGTGTTACGGTGCCGCTAAGCTGGTCGTTTTTGCCAACATGGTGGAGGACTCCCCCCTTCATGGCCGGCGCGGTCCACGGCAGCGGAGAGGCAGACGCCGTCATTAACGTGGGTGTTTCTGGTCCTGGTGTCATGGCTGCAGCCCTCGCTGAACTTCCCGACTCCGCAAACCTCATGGACGTTGCCGAGAAGATCAAGCAGACCGCATTTAAGATTACCCGCGCAGGCGAGCTGATGAGCCGCGAGGCTTCAAGGCGTCTAGGTGTCGAGAAGGGCATCGTAGACCTGAGTCTTGCACCAACCCCAGCAGCTGGCGATTCCGTCGCTAAGATTCTGGAGCTCATCGGCGTTGGCGAATGCGGCGGCCCCGGAACCACCTGCGCACTTGCCCTGCTCAATGACGCTGTCAAAAAGGGCGGCGTCATGGCGTCGTCAAGCGTTGGCGGCCTGTCCGGCGCATTCATCCCGGTCTCCGAGGATGCAGGCATGATTCGCGCAGCTCAAGACGGTGCGCTCTCGCTCGAGAAACTCGAGGCAATGACCTCAGTGTGCTCCGTTGGCTTGGACATGATTGCTATTCCTGGCGATTCCTCCGTGGAAACCATTGCGGGCATCATCGCAGATGAGATGGCTATTGGCGTCATCAACACCAAGACCACGGCGGTCCGTGTTATCCCAGCTATCGGTTACAACGAGGGCGACGTCCTGGAGTTTGGTGGCCTCTTTGGATCCGCGCCCATCATGCCGGTCAACCAGTTTGCGGGTACGGTGCTTGCCCACCGAGGCGGTCGCTTTCCCGCTCCGCTTAATTCACTCAAGAACTAGAAAGAGAGCCTCCACTTCTGAACTGCCTCCCATTTCTTATGTCCAAGAAATGGGAGGCAGTTCAATCGGAGGCTCTTTTTAGTTGCATGTTTTATGCGCTTGCGACTCAGTGCATGCCGTGGTCGTGTTCACCGTGCGTGTGCTCGCCGTGCGCGTGCTCGCCGTGCCCGTGTGTGTGCTCGCCGTACTCGTGCGCGTGCTCGCCGTGGTCGTGCTCGCCGTGGCCGTGCTCGTGCGCGTGCGCGTGTCCCTCGTGGTCGTGCTCGTGCGCGTGGTGCTCGTGGTGCTCGCCGTGCACATGCTCACCGTGGTCGTGCTCGTGGCCCTCATGCTCGCAATGTCCATGCTCGTGGTCGCAGTGCTCATGCACGCAATGACCGTGCTCGTGGTCGCAGTGCGAGTGATCGTGCTCGTCAGCCAAGTCCGACTGCTCATGCCAGAACGCCGGCACAAACACCTCACGAAGTCCATGACGCAGCAGGTCGCGGCCGATAAACACGCACCTGGACTCTTCCTGAGGTTCGTCACCCGTAATCGCCCATGCGCGCTCTACCAGGTCAAACTTGACCCACTGATTACCGCACGGCAACGTTCCTTTTGCGCGCGCAAGCTTTCCAAAAACGCCAGCTGTCGCTGCGTCCAAAAGCCAAATCAAGTGCGTTGGACTTGGAAGTTCGGCATGAGTCAGCGCCATAGTCTCCAGGTCGGGACCTTCGTCCTCATCATTAGCCGCATCTTTAAGAACAGAACCGTCAAGCGCGCGAGTCAGAAGACCATTCCACCACTCGTCGGGAATATCAGCATACGAAGATTCGGCGATAACCTCTGCCTGCGGATTCATCTCTGCCGCAAGTTGCTTAATAGGCTCAGCAGCATCCTCACTACCTGGAGCCAATTTAGAAACCACAACGCTCGCAGCGGCGCTCAGTTGATTGTCAAAAATCTCTGGAAAATCGGTGCGCTGGTTCTGCCACGAAACAGCATCAACCACAGTAACCGGCGCCAGCAAACTAATGCGTTCCCAGGCAACCTGATTCACGTTATCAAGAATACTCTGCAGCTTAGCCACACCGGTTGGTTCAACAATTAAATACTCGGGGTCAATGGTGTTTGAAATAGTCAGCACCGACGTCGCAAAATCCTGCTTGCCCGAACAGCAAATACAATTCTCGGTAGACTCCCAAACCTTGAGGTCGGAGTCCTGCCTCAGGCGACGCGCATCGATGTCTGCCTGGCCATATTCATTCTCGTAGATAGCAAAATCACGCCCAGCCCGGCGCACGAGCTCCTGAATGAAGGTGGTTTTACCAGCTCCAAGAAAGCCTGATACAACAAGGATTTTCATGAATACAACCGCTTCCTAAACTCCGTTGGCGCCCACCAACGCAAAGCTGGCGAGAAAACCGAACTTCTCGCCAGCTTAAACGTACTAAATCACGCGACCTAGTTGATTACCTAGTCGATAACAACAACTGGCTTGATGAGGTCAGCTGGCTTATCACGCATGGTGAAGAGAGCCTCCTCGAGGTGATCCCAGCCGTGATAGAGGTGAGTAACCTCTGGGTGAAGATCAAGACGGCCAGAAGTGACAAGGCTAGAGAGCTTCTCCATACGCAGACGTCCGCCAGGCATGAGGCCGCCACGGATGTCCTTGTGGCCCATACCAACGCCCCACTCGACGCGAGGAATGTTGACGTAGTCGCCGGAGCCGAGGTAGTTGACGTTACCAATCTTTCCGCCAGGCTTGAGTGCCTTGACAGCGTCCTCGAAGGTCTCGCAGCCGCCGCCGTCGACGCAGACGCGGTCAACGCCCTTGCCGCCGGTGAGCTCCATGACCTGCTCCCAGATTGGGCCGTCCTTGTAGGAGATGAAGTCGGTTGCGCCGTAGCCCTTAGCTGCCTCAACGCAGACTGGACGGGTACCAACAGCAATGATGCGAGAAGCACCGTGGAGTGCAGCACCAGCAACGGACATGAGGCCGACAGGTCCAATGCCGATGACCAGGACGGTGTCGCCGAACTCAACGCCAGCCAGCTCAACTGCGTGGAAGCCGGTTGGAACCATGTCGGAAAGGATGCAGGCGTCTGCTGGATCCATGCCCTCTGGCATGTGAGCAAGGTTGCCGTCTGCGTCGTTTACGTGGAAGTACTCAGAGAAGACGCCGTCCTTGAAGTTGGAGAACTTCCAGCCAGCAAGCATGCCACCGGAGTGCATAGAGTAGCCGGCCTGAGCCTCAAGAGAGTTCCAGTCTGGAGTAATTGCAGGAACGAGGACGCGGTCGCCAGGCTTGAAGTCCTTGACGCACTCGCCAACCTCGACAACCTCTGCGGAGCACTCATGACCAAGGATCATGTTGTGACGGTCGCCGATTGCGCCCTCCCACAGAGTATGAATGTCAGATGTACAAATTGCGACCGCAAGTGGCTTGCAGATTGCGTCCAGAGGACCACACTTTGGTGTCTCCTTCTCAATCCAGCCGGACTCGCCGATCTTGAGCATTGCATAACCCTTCATAATACCCTCCTAAAATCTGTGTTTCTGCAGTTGAAACACTACCTACCTCGTGGAGGAGCACGCCTTTTGCGTGACACTGACGAGGCTTATAAACGTTTTTGCGAAAGCTCGCGTGCACGAGCGAACACTCGCAATTACTTGCAAGCACCCGCGATCACTCACGATTACTCGCGATTACTCGCGAAGTACATTTTCAAGTACTTTTTCGCGCAACGCTAGAACGAAACCGTGAAAGGTTGAGCAGACTTTCATGAATTTTGGCTTGGCGAGAAATGCGGTTTGCAAATATCCGATATTTGTGCACGTAGACAATGCGTACGCTAACATACCGCTCGACAAACCCCCGACCGATGAGAAACAACGCTTATCGGCGAACGGTAACCGTTCACCGAATCAAATGGGCAACTGTCCACTTTTCTGTTGTACGCGGTTACTCCGTGGTGTTATGCAGGGGCGCTTTGTTAGAATTCTAGTAGACGGGTTTCTCGCCACATGAGTTTTTAAGCAAGCTGCTTCAAGAAGAGAAATCCACTGGTCAAGGAAGGAATTCACATGCTTTTAGACACCCTACTCAAAGACGCTGGCGTTCACCTTGACTGGCAGTACATGATCTCGTACGCCATCCTGCTGGCTCCAGCGGTTATTCCGGGTGTACTGTTTATTTACTCATTTATCAAGGAACCTAGACAGTTCCGCAATGCACTTTTTCTGTTCGCGGCTCTTGCGTGGTCATCAATTCTTCTGGTGCTGAGGCTGAACAACTTTATCCTTGGACTAATTCTGGTTACTCTTGTACTGCTGACACCATTTCTGACCATTGGTTTCTTGCTGATCAACACCATAGTTGTGGTAAAAAATAACGGATTTTCACTGACATCGATGCTGCCGTTTTTGATGGCTGGATTCCTTGTTCTGCTGATTGCGTCGCCGACCATCGTGAATTATTTTTGACCCGGACGTTCGACACATTATTGTCTTTGTGCTGGGACTTTTTACGCTCGAGGGCCTGTGGTTCTCGTTTACCTTTATGGCTTTGCTGTTCTATTCGTGGGTGTATCGTTTGCTTCCCCGCCGACGCCAATACGATTACATCATTATTCACGGCGCTGGGCTTGACGGTCCGCGACCAACTCCGCTGCTTGCAGGCAGGATTGATAAGGCACTTGAGCTGTGGAATAAGCAGCATCAGCACGGAAAGTTTGTTGTTTCTGGTGGTCAAGGCGCTGACGAGATTGTCTCCGAAGCTCAGGCCATGCGCGACTATCTTCTGGAGAAGGGCGTTTCAGCTGACGCAATTCTCATGGAAGACAAGTCCACTACTACCTGGGAAAATCTTAGGTACTCGCTAGCTGTGATTCGCGCCGACCGTACCTCCGCAGCGGCCGACGACGCGCCTGCTGGCGGATCGGTTACCAGCAACGACGCGCCTGCTGACAGCGAATTCACCACAGCGGTTGTTACCAGCGATTTCCACGTTTTCCGTTGCGCCGAATACGCCCACAACCTGGGCATTAAGGCAGATGGCATCGGTTCGCACACCAAGGCTGGTACTGGCCCACGGCGTTTATCCGCGAGTTTATCGCAATCACCAAAGCGCACCTCTGGCCCTACCTGGTCATTGGCGGTCTGTACACGTTAATCAACGTGCTCAACTACGCATTCTTCTACCTGGGAATTGTGTAATCTAGGGGCGCTCAATTTTTGCTCCGCGCCTGATTTCTTAAAAGAATCTGTAAAATTTGCCCTTGAATTCTCAAAGCAAGTGCAACGTTTGGTGATGGTAGACTTCCCAAGGGCACTTCCAACCCAGACGCTTACGTGGCCTTAAATTGAGTTCATTATATACTGCCTCAATCTCTCTATCGCTAATCGATGAGAGGTCTGTACCTTTTGGAAAATACTCTCTTATGAGACCGTTGGTATTTTCATTGGTACCTCTTTGCCAGGGATGATGTGGAAGACAGAAGTAGATACTTACTCCGATAGCTTCTTGAAGTTCTGCTGCTCGAGCAAACTCAGATCCACGATCAAGCGTTATGGTTTTTACTACCTCACCTCTCAAAGCTTGCTGTATAGCTGCATTGACATCGGCACTAGACCCTGATGCAGCTTTGCCACCAACAAGGTAGCCGCTCATACGGTCAACTTGTGTGACCAGTCGGGGTCCTTTAGCTTTACCGATGACGGTATCTCCTTCCCAGTCTCCAATGCGTTGGCGATCTGCAACCTCTTTTGGTCTTTCGACAAGTTCATGAGTTATCCGTATTTTTCCTCTGCGCTCTATGAGGTGTTTTGTATGCCGTCGTTTACCTCGGTGTCTAAGTCTTCTACGTACAGACTGTACACCTGGAAGTTCACAGTCTAGTTTTCCTGAGTGTATGGCTCTATATATAGTGCTACAGCTGACAGGAGCGTAGGAAAGTTCTAAGTGTAGTCTGCCTGCAATCTGCTCAGGTGAGAAGTGGCGACTACAGATAAGAAAGACAATACGTGCACGAAGGCTTGGATTATCGAGTAGGGTGCGTTTCTTGCAAGCCTGGCGTCGAACATCGGTTTTTCTCTGGGCAGTCGAGGCTCTGTAACAAAGATGCGCCACTCCAATGATTGTCCAGCCGTTTCTTTAATCTCCCGTGAAATACTTGATTTGTTTCGACCGAGCTTACGGGCAATCTGGCTTATACTTTCATGATTTTTCCACCAGACCATAATGTCTTCGCGCTCTTCAATGCTAAGATGGCTATAGTGACCCATGGAAATCCTTTCAATGAACGTTGTCGTAAGCGCCATTGTAGACCCATGGGTCACTACCTTCTATTTTGTTGTTGCACTAGCAATGAGAATTCAAGCCTGAAAATATCAAAGAATCTGTGGATTTGCCTGATTTCATCAAAGAATCTGTATCCAAAATACAGAATCTTTGTACTTTTCAGGCTCGCTTTTTAGGCTCGCTTTCCAGGCAGAGTTTAAAGCGCATCCAAGCTCGCCCTTTCATGGAGCCTGATTTTCTCGCCATATCTGAACGATTTGCCGGAAAAGTTCACCAAGTCTGAGCAATTTGCCGGTTTTTCTCGTCATGTCTGAGTAGATTTACTCAGACTTCATGCACTTTTCAGGCTCGCAATTCCAAGCCTCACTGATAGAGCTCACGCATCACCGCAGAAACCATGTGTTATCTGCGCCAAGTCAAGCTAGAGCCGCAAAACCGTATATACTCGAATGAAGCGTTATCTGGCGAGAAACGCCGTGGATTCGCCGCCCATCGTGGATCCGCTGCTCGTCGCGGACTCGTCGCGGACTCGCCGTCATTGCCACCTATGACCAGAAAGGAAGCCTGTTGGAGACATTTGAATTTGTGCTCATCGTTTTAACCTGCGTCGTAGCTTCCTCGGTCATCGACAAATTTGTCAACGTCTCCATCCCGGTTATCCAGGTGATTATCGGCCTGTTAGTTGCGCTCATTTTGCCCAGCGTCCAAGAGATTCACCTAGAGTCCGAGCTCTTTATGCTGCTCTTCATTGCCCCACCTCCTCTTCAACGAGACGAGAGAAACCAACATTCGTGCACTTCTCCTTAACCTGAACAGCATTTTGTCACTGGCAATTGCACTGGTGGTTGTCAGCGTGCTCTCGGTCGGTTACGCCCTTCATCTGATGGTTCCCTCAATCCCTCTGGCTGCGGCGTTTGCGCTGGCCTCGGCGTTAGGACCAACTGATGCAGCCACAGTTACCGCACTCAAGTCCAACATCCACCTGACTCATCGCCAGGAGATGCTTCTCTCCGGAGAGTCTCTGATTAACGACGCATCTGGCGTTGTCGCGTTTCAGTTCTCTGTTGCAGCAGCCGTTACGGGAACGTTTTCCCTGATAGATGCGGCGGGATCTTTTACGGTGCTCTTTGTAGGCGGCGTGGCAATGGGCATTGTCATCGGTTTTGTCTTCTCTTCCATCAACGCAATGCTTAGTAGGTTGGGTTACGTGGACACTGTCGCAAACGTCCTCTACGAAGTACTGACGCCGTTTCTTGTCTATCTTCTTGCCGAAACCTTCCACGTTTCTGGCGTACTTGCTGTTGTAGCAACAGGCTTGGTGATTGCGCTCCCTCGCAGGCAGAACAACAACGCGCTGTTTGCAAGGCAAAAATTAGTCTCGAATTCTACCTGGAAAGTCATTAACTTCCTCATCAACGGTACCATCTTTGTCTTCCTGGGAATGCAGCTCCCCCTTGCTGTGCTTCCTGGCACCAACGGAGGCCTCAATATCCTGCAGATTCTGGGAATTATTGTCGCAATTACCCTGTTCATGCACGCAGTTCGCTTTGCGTGGCTCTACGCGCTGGAAACTCACAAGCTCCACAAGGGTGGACATCTCTGCACCGGTAAAGATGACGAAAGCGACTCCGAAGACACTGCCGGCGAGAAGCCCGACGAGCAGCCCAAACCCACGTGCATTCCAAAGCCCATCTCCATCACGTCTGCCGAGCTCATCAAGAACGTGCTGGTTACCACTATTGCGGGCGCAAAAGGTGCGGTAACGTTGTCGATTATCCTCACCTTGCCGCTGGTAACTCAGTCTGGAGCAGCGTTTCCGCAGAGGGATCTGCTGATCACCATCGCTGCCGGCGTTATTCTCGCCACATTGCTTTTGGCGGACAATCTGTTGCCCGTGCTATCAAAGTCCCCTGAAACAGACTCTGACCTGCCCGTACGTCTCCATAAGGGAGAGATTGCTGTTTTGGAAGCAACGCTTGCAGAGCTCAGGAGTTTGCTGCAGTCGGAAAACGCCAATGCAAAGTATTTACCTGCACTTCGTTTGAATATTGCGCGCTACACCAATCGCCTATTTGCGTCTCACTTTACGGCGCCTAACTCAAAGCAAGCTGATAAAAGAGTTGGTACTTCACGGAACCGAGGTTCAGCAGGAGTGCCTTGAGCAACTGCACGAGCGCCACATCAAAACAAAAAAATCCCATTCCGTGGGACCAAATTGTCGACGATATTACTTCAATCCGCAGGTCAGTAGGTTATTATGGACCCTTCGCAAACATTGCCTCAAAGACAAACCACCGCTCACGGATTGCCGTTGCCCTCCACGAGCTTAAACTAGCTGCTCAGCGCATCATCGATGGCGGTATCAGACACCTAGAAGACGCAGATCAGTCCTACTACCAGGCTTGTTTGTATGCGCTTGAGATGGAATACGCTGAGCTCGACGACCTGGAGCGTATTGCTAACGGCGACGACGAGCAGATGGCTATTGTCGCGTCAAACCTGATGATTGACCATGAATCAGTAATTGAGTCTATTTGGAGTCGCATCAATATCAACAAGGAGCATGGTTCCAGCGATACTCAAGCCTCCTACCAGCTACCTTACAATCTGAGTTCACACAAGATATCGCCGCACTTTAGGCAGCAACTTGCGGATGCTCGAAAGTACGCCGACGACGTGGCAGAAAACGCGCTGCGTATTGAGCTGGACCAGATTTCGCGCCTGCAGTTTGAGGGCGTCATTGACCGCGAGGTTGCCGCTCACCTGCGCGAAAACGTCTACTACCTGCAAATGACGTTTAGTGAGTAGCATGAGCGCTATACCAGACACGCACCCCAGCGCCGACACGGCTACACACCCCGCCAACACTGCTGCGCACCCCGCCAACCACACGGCGAGAAAAACGATCATCTCCGGACTTTCTATCTACACACAGATGTCCTCTGTAGCTGGAGCGCCTGTTGTCTACCTCTTGGGAGACATGGCCGACAACTCCCCCGTTCAGGTACCGGTAGGCGTCAGCCTAGTGCACATTGGCGTTGACCTGTGGGAAGAGAACTTCTCGCCCTGGTGTGCTCCGCGCGTTTTTGCTAAGGGACCCAACTTTGGTGATGGCGCCCAGAAAACGCTCGACACCCTCATCAACCATGTCATCCCCTGGACGGAGTCGGAGCTCACCGATCCGCCAACCTATAGGGTGCTTGTGGGATACTCACTTGCGGGCCTGTTCAGCCTCTGGGCCGGCGTGTCACAGCAGGTCGCACGCGGCTGCCAGCACGACGCCACCGCTCCGCACGTCGACGCCCCTGCTGCAACTTTCCAACGCATCGGAGCTGTCTCGGGATCGTTCTGGTTCCCGGGCCTTCTGGACTACGTTGACCAGCAGCTCAGCGGAGGGGTGGTCGGCCTCACACACGCCTATCTTTCGCTGGGCGACCGAGAAGCACGAACCCCCAATCCACAGATAATGCACGTGCGAGAAAACGCCGAACTTCTCGCCAGCAAGCTACAGAACGCAGGAATCATCTCGACGTTTGAGCTCAACCGCGGAAATCACTTCCAAAACGTTGAGGGAAGAATGCAGAAAGCCCTGGACTGGCTGATCAAATAAGGTAAGATTCTTCAGAACGCACGTGTCCAGAGAGGTTTTATGCCTAACCCAAAGCAATTTGACAGTAAAACTGAATCATCCGGTACATCCTCCGGCAAGCAGTCTGACTACTTATTTGCGCTCATTCTTTCCCTGGTATTTGGCATTTTTGGTATTCCACAGTTGTATCTTAAAGGCTGGAAATCGGGACTTACCAGGCTTGCTATAAACGCAGCGCTGATTGTTGGCGCATTTGCCCTGGCGCAAACCCTTGCCTCACCGTCGATGCTTTCTTACCTTCTACCAGCAATTTTTCACTCCCGGTTATCGAGAACGCTCTGAACCTCATCTACGAGGATGCCAGTGCTTCCAAAAAGCTCCTAAAAGGCAAGCTCAAGCCCCATAAACGATACGCCGGAAAACAGAAAGCTGGAATCGCACTAGCCACGCTGACGGTAGCGCTCTACTTTAGCGTAGCGCTCACGCAACCGCTTCCAACCACCCTATCTACTGCGGGGTCCTCGGGCCAACAAACCGCAGTTCAAGCGCCTGGCGCGTCATTACAATCAGGCTCCAGCGCACCGTCTGACGCCGCACAGGCCAGCACAAACGTAACCATCAAGTTCATCGACGTGGGCCAAGGAGAAGCCATTCTCATCGCACTCCCCGAGAAAACCATGCTCATCGACGCAGGCCCCACAGGATCTGCTCCAAAAATTGCCCAGGTTCTCCAAGAACTTGGTCGAGACAAAATTGATTACCTGGTGGCCACTCATCCCGACGAAGATCACATCGGCGGTATGGCGGACATCATTTCCAGTACCCAAATCGGGACCATTTACGCACCAAATAAAACAAACAACACGGCAACGTACAGAAAGTTTCTGGCCGCCATCCAGAACAATAACCTGCAAATAACCCTTGCCGAAGCAGGAACCATCATCGATCAAACCGATGCTTACAAGTTGGAAATCCTTTGGCCCACCAAAGACGCAAATTTCCCTGACACCAACGATTACTCGATAATCATCAAGCTGACCGTTGGCAACAAGACATTTCTCTTCACGGGAGACGCGCCCACAAATGCCATCCTGAACTCCAATCCAGGTCACATTGACGTACTCAAAGTTTCGCATCACGGCTCCCGAACAGGAACTACCGAGCAGCTGGTCCGCAAGCTCTCGCCCACCTACGCCGTCGTCTCATACGCCCTGGACAACTCCTACGGCCATCCCATGCAGTCGGTCCTGAACGCCCTCCACAAGCATTCCGTAGAGATCTGGGGTACGGGCGCCAACGGAACCATTACCATTACCTGCGATGGTACAAACATTGATATATCTGGCGAGAAACCCGGCGCGGTGGTAGCTCCAACCTCACAAGATAAAACTGGCACGTCGTCGAAATCGAGGACCAAGTAATGAAAGCAATTATTGATCGATTTGAAGACAACAATCTTGCTGTGCTTGAACTAGATGATCAACCAGGCAATATGCTTACCGTTTCTGTCGATGAGCTGCCACGCAATGCTCGTCAGGGTGACGCTCTCTACTATCAAAACGGTGTGTGGGCCATTGCCGAGGAAGAGACAGCCCAGCGTCAAAACGATATCAACGAGCTCTTCAACTCTCTGCTTGCGCACGACGATGACGCGTCAACCGAATAATCCCAGATAAAAGTAAATATGCGATTTTAGAATATTTATAAAACTGCACGTCAACCTATAAATATGCGATTTTCGCATATTTTGTAATATACCCATCTACCTGCATAAATAAAAAAGACGTCTTGTCGAGAAAGACGTCTGTGTAGAGCACTTTTATCCAAGACAAAATGTGATATATTAAAGATTGCTGGTGGCGCAGTTTCGCTCTGCATAGAGGGAGGACACGCCACCCGTTTTATAGAGCCACGATAGCCGCAGCCATTCTCTTCTCATCTTCAGCTAGAAGTACTCGCATCGTCCAACCCCATTGACTCCAGCCATTTTTGCACTTCACCAAAAGTATACGTGCCTTTTACCGCCAGTCCAGGCATTACACGAGAAGCACCGCACTCCCTCTGGTATTCCTCAATCATGTTTCCAAATCCTCCGCCGCCATGCGTGCAGAACGGAATGACTGTCTTACCGCTCAAATCCGTTGCCCTTAAGAACGAAGCACCGGAGGAGCAAATGTTTTAAGCCAGTTGGGCGATCCTATAAAAACAGTATCAAAGTCAGCAACATCTGTATCGTATTGCATCAGAGCAGGACAAATGCCCTTTTCTATTTGCGCTCTAACCTCTTTTACCGCCGTGTTATACGAGAAAGAATAGGGATCTTGAGGCTTAAGCTCCAGCTGCTCACCATCGGTAATCAGCGCAATATCCTCTGCAAGCCTTCTTGTGATGCCGGAATATGAATAGTACACAATCAAAGACTTCATGTAAGAATCTCCACTACCGGTCGAGAAGAACGTGCTGTTGCAGCATTACGTCGAAATCCACACTAAACAAAAAGCCGCTCTAAAGCGGCTAATAACAACGGCCAGGAATTGCACCTGAGTCATCTCCAACAAGGGCACTGCTTACTATGCTACGCGTTGTTAATGTAATTCTACATTCCTTCAATATGATGTCAATAAGAATAAGTTATGACCAGCGCTTTCCGTCTGGATCTAAATGAGAAAGCCAATTTATTTCGTCCTGAATCTGTTGTCTTGATTCCTCACTTTGATCCCAGTAACCACGTCCAACTGAAGTTGGCGCCATGTGGGTAAATACCCAGATGTTACCAGGATTTTGAAGTGCAGTTACAATTTCTGGATCACTCACTTTCTCTAATGCAAAATGTTCAAGCTTTCTGACATCCATAACAACGCGTATATATTTATCTGTATAACGAGGGATGCCTATTGCAGCAACACGTTCGTCCCAATTTGGTGGATGAAGAAAAACTTTGTACCCGGAGAAAAATGACGTGTTCCATGAACTACGCGTTTATCCTTACCAATCTTATTTTCATCTCTAACTTCTGCCGTAAGACACCATACCCATTCTGGAATATGAGGTGCCCTTTTTATGCATTTAGCAAGTGTTGCATAGAATTTCTCGATGTCTTCACCAATCGGGACCTGAGACATCTGTCCGTCAAAAAACCTATAACATTTCCAAATGCCCTCTTTTAACAAGATGAAATCGCAAGCATAAAACAAGTTCCAGGTAACATCCTGAAATGATCCAATAAGCTTTTTAGGTGGTTTGGGTAAATTGGGACAAATTGTTAAGACATCAGGCTCTAATGGACTTTTAAAAAATGCTTTACCTTCAAAATAAAAAACTCTCCAAGTCACAGGAATCTCATTACATGTAGCTTTTGTTACATATTCCTCAAAGAAAGCCCCACCAGTAAAGTAAGTACCTTTTGCTTTCTCAAATTTTTTAGCAAGTTCTTTGCCCTCATCTCCTGAAAAATATCCTATAGCTAGGCTTTCATTCAAATCACTAAGAGGACCATCGGCATCTCTTACAACATAAACAGAAGGAAGGTAAGAACCATGACCGCTTGAACCAAAACATGCACCAACATTAATGCTCTCTATTGCATAATCCCCTGATGAAGAATGTCCTCCCAAACCTCTTTCTTCAGGTCCGATTACGCGCCAAGAATCAGTTAAAAGCCTATACCCCAAAGATAAAAGATCATGCTCTAGGCGTTTGTAATTTTCTTTAGACGTTGGATGACAGCGAAGAAACGTTGGCATGTCATGTCTTGGAGCTTTATCACAAATAAGTTCTTCGCCATTAAGATATGCCTCGTAATTAAAGAGATGAACATCAAACTGTGACAACTCTTTTGCTGCCGACCATTCGTTATACCAAACAGAATCAACAACATTAGGGTTTTCTGCAGAAGATTCGAACAACAGAGCAATTTGCTCCATTACATTCTCCTTTAAAAAATGGCATCTCCATGCAATATGAAGATGCCAAAAAAGATAATTGGCTCTCTTGAGCCCGCACTATCCAGTACGCAATTTAGTAGCACTATTTTACATCAAATGAGAAGTACCATGGAATAGTGAACCTTAAGTAAATCCACACCTAACAAAAAACGAGACCGTTTCCCGACAAGCAACTGCCCGGGCGTATCTCGTTTTTTATCAGTCTATGTAATCGTTAGTGCTTAGTCAAACCAAATCTTCACGACGTCGCCGTCTGCGGAAGTAATATCCACAAGTGTGCCACTCTCGCCAGTCTTTGCAGCATCCATCAGCGCATCAAGATTAATGTTAGAGAGCTGTTCCTGAGTCTCCTGATTAAGATAGCTTCCGCTGATCTGAATTCCCGAATTCAGAACAAATTTTGCCAGGCCCAGAGGCACGCACATGTCCACAACATCACCATCGTCGGAGACTACATACACGTGCAAGCCGTGTTTTGCAGAGCCGTTGCCCAGGCGGACACCCTTCTTCTTGCTACTGTCAGTCTCGTCGTTTCTCGACTTTGATCATGCTCTTACCAAAAAGCTTGCCAAAGCTGAAACCTGAAGACTGAGTAGCAATACCCTGGTCGACGTCCTCGAAGGGCTCCTCATCTACAACATAAACAACCTCAGCTCCGCTCTCCTTGACAGCAGCACTCTCCTGGGCAGCACCGTTCTCCCTGACAGCAGCACCCTCCTGAGCAACAGCGTTCCCTTGGGCAGTAGCGCTCTCCTGAGCAGAAGCGCTTGCGCCGCTTAAAAGCTCGTCAACGGACACGCCAAGGAAACGAGCAAGATCTGGCAACAGCGAGATATCCGGATAGTTAATGTCGTTCTCCCACTTGCTCACCGCCTGCGGGCTCACGTTCAGCTCTTTTGCCAGACGCTCCTGCGTTGCAGTTTTAGCCAAACGAAGTCGCGCAATACGACGACCAAGGGTCTCAGATGAAGTAGTCATAGTTGCTCCTTTTCTCAACTCATTATCACTGAAATGGCATGCGGGCCGCTGATTTCACTATGAGTCGTAACAATACGTTCAACAAGAACGCATCAGTTGAGTTGGGTATCGCAACGGTTTCCAGCCACTCAACAGCAGGTTGAGTTCGCAGGTAAACTATGCTTTTTGACCGAAAATTACTTGCTCTAAAAGTATTCTCCCACTACCATTTAAACAAGAAACTTTTGATGTTTAGAAAGGTCTGTCTATGGCTGGCGAGAAGAACTGGGTGTTCTGGACCAGTGGTGCGCATATTGTTTCTGGTTTTGAGCAGTGCGCTACAGACGGTTTTGTTGGCGTTGACGCAGATGGTGTCGTGTACCTCTTTGATAACAATCAAAACGTCTTTGCCTCGGCCCATGCTTCAGATATCGAGGGAACAGTCGGTAGCTGGAGAGGAACCTGGCTCACTATCGACGAGAAAAGATACGCTCTAGAATTTGTGCCTCTTGCAGATAAGATTGCTCCTCGCCTGATCTTGGAGCTATAAGCAATGTCTTTATGCAGGAGCTCCATCATGGAGATCAGGAGAAAGTCCCTCGAGAACTCCTCGAAGACTTCAAGATTGCATTTGAGAACGCTAAGTATAGACGGTAAAGCAAACTAATTTTTTGTATTCTTATCCTTGCGAATAAGCTATAGCTGAAGAAATTGACCGAAAGAAAGTTCCATAATCAGTTTCTTTTGATATAAGATTTTTACTTATGCAGACAAAGTTATGAGCATATCAATGAGCTAGAACTTTTTTATCTATCACGGTCTTAATCATATATTCTATTATTTACAATGCATGAATTGCCTATTCATCAGACACCTGCCTTTTTCGCGTGATGATATCGTCAACCAACTTAACAATTGAATCACCCTGACCAAGCAAATATGGAGTCCAGTCAGTTTTCTTTGCTAAGTCATACTCTGCTGCAGATTTCTGTCTAAACAACAAAACCCTACTATTTGTCCATGCGAGAAGTGGATGTAACTTTTCCCCCGTGCTTTCAATCTGAAGTTCAACGCCTAGGCATGGATATTCGTAACGTGCGCCCTTAGTTTCAGCCTTAAGCCTGTCTAAGTCGGTAATCTCTTCAGACGTCTCAACTTTGTTAACAAGACTTCTCCAAATCTTGAAATAAGGCTGCTGAGAAAATCCGCATCCTTCGTCAATAACTGTGGCGTGCAAACCAGTAAAGATTTTTTTCTTTCCTCGATATTTTACTTTTCTAAAGACTTCTCCGTTTACACCATCTGCCAATGTCTCCATAAGCCCCAAGCGGTTGGCGACATAATCATCATTTCCCAAGAAATATTCTTCGACCAAATCCCACCTTTCATTAGAATCCATGGTGGTCATGAAAGGCTGTAATCACTTTTTCAGAGTAGTTATGTCTATCGTTCTGCTCCTTAAGCACAGAATTGTTATAGCGCTGATCATTAGATAGTGTCTTAATCTTAGTTGGATCATTAAGACGAACGAAGATCTCTGGATTATCTCCACCTCTTACCTCATACGTCGCGAGACCAAGTGTTTGAAGCAACTCCGCCAGTTCATATCTGCTTCCAAGAGCCTTTGGATCAAGGTATCTAACACAAGTCTTTCCACTACTTGGTTTCAGAAATCGGAGTGTTCTTATAGCTTCGTTGTAACAAGCAACAGCATGCTTTGAATTTGACTGATAGCTATGCTTCGTAGCGTTAGATGCATCAGAGGTGGTTTTACGGAAGATGAACTTAAAACTTCTACCCATTTCTTGTGAGGTACCAGAAGGTTTAACGAATGCCGTTAACAACGCATCCGTGTTTTTAATCGCTGGCGCTGCATCACCAAGTTTTGATCCGAAGGTCTTATTGAACTCAAAACGGTCGAATTCACCCTTTCGATCAAGAGAGAAAAGGGTATCCCTAAACGCCTTCATATAGGCATTGAAACGACTTTCAATAACAGAAAAGTCTTCTTCGTAGTTAATTCTGAGAACAAGTCGCGCGCAGCGACCGCCAGATTTCCATCAGACGAACCGATAACTCCGTTGAATAAATCATGCTTAAACTGAGCAAACGTCCTATCGGAAAACTTCTCTTCCCACATCTTGTCAGCCTGAAGCAAATAAATTGGACCCATATCCTTTATCTCAACCGTATTTTGGTTTGATACGGTCTCATAACGGGTGTGGGCGTCACTTATCTTCGTCAAATATTTACCAAACTCTGAAAGGAGATCAGCCTCTGCATCAGTATTTAGACATATATATGCTGTGGTATAAGTCGGCTTAGGCATTACGACAACAACAGGAAAGTTATAGGTGTTCTTCAAATCTTGAGAAATCATCATGAGCGCAGCTTTGACCTTATTTGCTTTAGCAAGATCATCTTTTTCATTCGCGAACAGATAGGAGAAGGACTCAGGTGACACCAGAATGTTCTGGCTTCTCTCTCCACGAGGTTTTGATGCATAAATCGAATATAGCTTTCCCATAATTTCTCGAAGCTGCCACTGATTGAAGCGTGACATAGCATATAATCTGCGAGCATAAGAGCTGTCACTATGAAAAAAATCAATAGCAGCTGTTCCTTGAAGGGTATTTTTGCGTGCCGCTCGTCCAATTTCCTGAATATAATCAGCAAGATTTCCTGTAGGAGCAAAATGATAAATTGATGTAATATCGCTGATGTCAATTCCCATACCAAATGCCTTTGTGCTTACGAGCACTCTACACGATCCGTCTTTAAATGAATTGACAACTATTTCACGAAATTCCTTATCTTTCCCTGCATGATAGCCGAGAACTTTTCCGTCACTTCTATCTATAACATCCATAATGCTGTCAACATGCGTGCGGAATGGACAATAGACAATAGATTTTTCTTTTTTTATAACCGACTCATTTATCCATTTAGCCGCAAGATCGAATTTAACTTCATCTATTCTTCCAGGAAAATCATTTTTATTGCGGGTTCGAATGGAGAAAGATATGTCTTCTCTTCTCGGATTTCCAAGAAACAGCTTACATGACCCAAGCTCAAGGTCAGTAATGGTCTGATTCACAATATCGTCTTTGCCGCCAAACACAGCAGTCGCAGTAAGACAGAATAACGAAAATAACATTCCCTTCTTCCTGAGCTTTGTGAGATATTGACCCAAGTACCAATAATCAGGGCGAAAATCCTTACCCCAGGAAGTCACAGTGTGGACCTCATCTACTACAACCAGGCCAAGACGCCGACCGCCGAGAATGTCATCAATATTTGACGCAAGCAGCAGCTCAGGTGAAAGGTAAATAAGAGAGACCTTTCCCTCCTTAACTCGATTGAGTTCGTAATTCCTTTCGTCAAATGAAATATCCGAATTTATAGCTGCAACAGATCTTACGCCGCGAGCTTTCAGGTTTTCAACTTGATCATTCATTAACGCTTTAAGAGGTTCGATAACAATGGTGACCACATCATATTTTTGTGCAAGGTAGAGCGCCGCAAGTTGGAAAAGCAGCGACTTTCCTGCGCCAGTTGGCGCGGTCATAAGTGTATTGGAGAAGTTTTCTGAACCTCTAATTGCAAGCTCCGCCTGAGAAACAACATAATCAGATATAGCACCTTGAGATATTTCCATCATCTCATTGTCTATTTCAGGATTCTTATAAAATCTGAGAGAACGGAAATTTGCCCCCTCACCCCAGTATTTTTTTAACAGAGGGATAAGACGTTCACCATCAACCTGTTGTACAACATTATTATTAGTTTTAATGACAGAACAATCAGCTCCACTGTCAAGTAGAATAGCAGCTAGCTGTAGCAGCGTCTGTCCGTCTGCCCCCAAACTCTCGATTGTAGATTCTCCAAGGTCAAATGACATGTTTGAAACCTTGCCATCAGCTACATCAAGACGAGCAGAAAGATATTGTGGGCCAGGAACACTAATCGGATTAGCTATCTCCTCGCCAATATACACCTTGTCAACTCCATTAATAAGATCAATAACTTCACACTGGAGTTCATCCTCATAACGAATCGGCGAAACAAGATAATGACCCTCAACAGTTGAAACCTGTCCATAATATCTAGCCGACGGAGGCTCTTTTTTGGACGAACCCATGAGATATGATGAGAGAGACTCCATTTCGCGCTGCTCTCCAGGACAGGGATAACCCTCGGACTCAAGGAAGAGATTATTTCTTACAATGACAATTTTTCCCTCATACAGCTCATTAAGTGAGCCCTTAATTAGACCTAGTTGTTCGTAAAGAAGTGCGACGGGGCCGTCTGCGGAATTAAGTAATTTGAAGGTTTCCCGTTTCAGCGAATCAAGACTTGTATAGTCGAGGCATCCATCGTCATCCAATATTGTAGCAAGAGATGGCGCGGCAACCCCACATTCAGCAAGCAGTTTTGCTTGATAGGAGCTTAATCCAAGAAAGAACAGAGCTGCTTTCGAACCCTGATACTGAGACGTTAAGGTGTGAACTCTTTCAACAAACCAAGTGGCAAAAGAACCGTAAGTTTTCATAAGATTGACCGCCTCACAGCATGTAAATATCTCTAACACATTATCCCATATACGAAGCTAAAGAGATGTTTTCGCTCGATTTATATCCTTAAACGGCTTTAACAATAACGTGATAGGTCAACAATTAATTCTCAGAGATGTATTTAGACACCATCTTGTAATTCCATTTAGTTTACTTTGCAATCGTTAGGATATCTCCTTTACTCTTTCACAGCTTCAACATCATAAAGATAATTATCTCAAATCTGCAGTCATGTCATCCAAATGAAAACTTGCTGAAAGCCAACATGAACGCCTGATCGATTTCAGTCTACAGATATTAAATGTATTACAACGATCACTCTTAGTTATTACTCCTACAGTGAAAACATATAGATAATTGCATTCGACACAAACTAAGCCTTATCCCGAGTCCTGATATAAGTCAAAAGACTGTGTAATACAAGCTCTCACTATTGCATTTACATCAGTTGAGTTAAGTCTGTTCCAGATCCATTTACGCAACAATATACTATGTCACTAGTAAATTAAGCATTTGAAAGTAATTGTTATAGAGGCTAAAGCAAACTAATTTTTTGATTTATTCATATCCTTGCGGATGAGCTCTTTGATGTAGCTTGAACGATTTTCTTTACCTTCCAAGAACTCTATTAAATCGCTATCACTTGGATATAGATTAAACATAATTGCTTTTACGTTATTCTTCCGATATTTAGCGCTGGCTCTTTTCTGTGCTTCACTAGTAGCCATAATGGATGCCTTTCTTACTAAAATAATATACTGCGTCTATAGTAACCTTGAATATCAGCAGCGTTATCAAAACTTGTATCATCTTCAATTTTAAACTCGCAATAATCATAAGATGACATTTCTTTGAGTTTCTTTAGGTTTCTTTCAGCTGAAATAAAATTAGCACCTCAAAACGAAACTGATTTTTCTAATCAAATTATTCTTAACTAAATTCGAACAACTGCAGTATTTCACTCTGATCACCGTACGATCTCCCAAGTAGTAAAATCATCAGCTTAGGGTGCTGAATCGAGTCTGAGTCTTGACTGCCGTACGATCTCCCAAGTAGTAAATTAAGTACCTCATATTGTGTAGAACTGTAGGGTCTTGATTACCGTAAGATCTCACAGGTAGTAAAATCTAAGAAGCTGTTTAGTCGGTAAGTTCTTCGGTCTTGATTACCGTACGATCTCCCAGGTAGTAAAATTGCGGTGGTGAAAACTATCTATACAGATGAGTCTTGATCACCGTACGATTTCCCAGGTAGTAAAATAGCCTGTACAGTACCAAACACAGGCAGATAGTCTTGATTACCGTGCGATCTCCCAGGTAGTAAAATCAATCAAAGACGGTGACACAACACACGTTGGTCTTGATTACCGTACGATCTCCCAGGTAGTAAAATGTGTCTCTCAGATAGCGATAAAGCGATATTGTCTTGATTGCCGTACGATCTCCCAAGTAGTAAAATGCTCGCCTGCTCGTTTCCGCACTTCATAGCGTCTTGATTACCGTACGATCTCCCAGGTAGTAAAATCTGCTTGCAATACCCTTGCCAATTCCACTTGTCTTGATTACCGTACGATCTCCCAGGTAGTAAAATAGAATGCACGCGTGAACGGAAGGAGCGTGCGTCTTGATTACCGTACAATCTCCCAGGTAGTAAAATCAGCCAAGAGAAAGTAGTTGTTGCCATCTAGTCTTGATTACCGTACGATCTCCCAGGTAGTAAAATTTGACTTTATCGTAACCAGCCGACCAGCTTGTCTTGATTACCGTACGATCTCCCAGGTAGTAAAATTGTAAAAAATTAGGGCTAGGCACTATACCCGTCTTGATTACCGTACGATCTCCCAGGTAGTAAAATGACTTTCACAGCCAACCATTGACCGCTTACGTCTTGATTACCGTACGATCTCCCAGGTAGTAAAATATTATCACGTCGCCTATGACGAGGTAGAGCGTCTTGATTACCGTACGATCTCCCAGGTAGTAAAATACAACATACACTCTTCTGCGTGCTTGGGGTGTCTTGATTACCGTACGATCTCCCAGGTAGTAAAATATCTTACAAGCTCACCAGCAATGCCTTCAGGTCTTGATTACCGTACGATCTCCCAGGTAGTAAAATTTGCTGATGCAAGCGATTCATACGCTTTGTGTCTTGATTACCGTACGATCTCCCAGGTAGTAAAATCATAAGCAATATCAAACATTGTACTTTCTCGTCTTGATTACCGTACGATCTCCCAGGTAGTAAAATGTGGCTCGAGTACAATAACGGCTGGTACATGTCTTGATTACCGTACGATCTCCCAGGTAGTAAAATTGCGTCTGATACTGAAAGACCTGATGACTTGTCTTGATTACCGTACGATCTCCCAGGTAGTAAAATGGGTAGCGGTTAGAATGTTTCCAATATCGTGTCTTGATTACCGTACGATCTCCCAGGTAGTAAAATCGTCAGCACTCACTAAATGCCTCCTCTAAAGTCTTGATTACCGTACGATCTCCCAGGTAGTAAAATACCAAGCCCTTGTTTTCCTTGTTTAACAGAGAATTCAGGGGCTTAGTATTTTGAAAACTATACAAATTTCTCCAAAAATTCACGATAGTTGATATAATTTATAAAAACTAGCCCGGGTTGCCCCTGGCTTCGTTTGCGGCTCAAGCATAAAAATGCTTGGCCTTGTCTAGATCCGTACGATCTCCCAGAAAGTATGAATCAAAACATATGCATATTGTATCAGAAAGCTTCTTATTAAGAGGTGAATCGTGCAATACTCAATAGCAATTCGGTCAGCGGCATATTTATCCTGTAAGCATTCTCAGCTTCAAATCGATAAACATGAAGAAGGAATTATTTCTATCCCTATAGAAGATATAGGTATGATTACTATTGATCATCCTGCAGTTGTCATTACAGAAAAACTAATAACAGAAATTAGTAAAAACAAAGCAAGTATTTTGTGTTGTGGGGCCAATCATATCCCAGAGGCGATTATCCTTCCTCTCGTAGGAAATTGCCGACAGAACGAGTTGATTGGTCTTCAATTTAACGTGAAAAAGCCATTACAAAAGCAACAATGGAAATTAATTGTTTCTGCCAAAATTTATAACCAGTCGCTCTGTTTAGAATATTTGAATCTCCCATTTTATTCAGTTCGCAAACTAATTGATAAGATACAGTCCGATGATGCAACTAACAGGGAAGCTGTAGCAGCTCAAGCCTACTTCAAAATTTTAATTACAGATGGATCACGACGAGATAGTGATTGGACCCCTTCTCTAGACTATGGTTATTCAATTATTAGATCTGCAATCATTCAATCATTGATAGCTCATGGCTTAATGCCTTCAAAAGGTATTCATCACAATAGTATTGAAAACGCCTTCAATTTAGCAGACGATCTTGTTGAGCCATTTAGACCAGTCGTAGATTTTTATATTGCATCATATAAATTAAATGTAGAGTTATCACATGAAATCAAAGTATCTTTATCTAGAGTTTTAGAACTTTGTGTTTATCAAAACAGAAGAAAAATTAGCGTAAGACAGTCAATAGACGAGTTGATTGAATCCTTAATTAAGAGCATAAAAGAAGAGGATTCTTCCATACTTTCATGCCCTTCTCTTTTACCTATTGAATTAATCACATTTGACTAAGGAGAAAAATGAGAGTTATGAGATTACTAATTATGTTTGATCTACCAACTAAAACCCAGTCTGATAAAAAGGCCTACCATGAATTTCATAGGTTCCTGGTTAACTCTGGCTGGATAATGGAGCAGTTCAGTGTCTATAGTAGGGTAACTTTAGGTACTGAAAATACAAATAGCCATCTTTCAAGAGTAAATAAAAATTTTCCTCCCAAAGGATGCGTAACTGTTCTCGAACTTACTGAGAAGCAATATACGGGGAGGAAGATTCTAATCAATTCATCGAAAAGAGGTGTGTTATCTTACAATCCAGCACAACTCTCACTAGAATTTTGATTCTTTAAAAAATTGAACCACACTAAACCCAATGCATCTTCAGAGATTCGTGTCACCTTTGTGCTCTTGTTCCACTTACCTATCTTCATTAACACGGGATTGCTTTTTTCAAAATCATCAAAAACTGGTAGGAGATTCAACGATTTTGCATTAATGTCAACTCCATCAACTCTAAAATACGAAGAGTCTACTTGGATGACATCTTGAATGTGAATTACTACTGGAGGAATTTTCGATAAAACTTCTTCAGGGATTTGCTTCCATTCATCACTAGTCACATGAGAAGCACTAATGTATCTTGGAACATAGCTCCCGTTTTTTATAGACTGCAAGTCAACGAAGTATACCGGCTCAATTAGCCATTCTCCTTTGCCTTTACGAGCATTTTCATCAAGCCACAGTCGAATATAAGCAATATTACCAACAATTTTTACATGCCTTCCGTCTTTTTCATTCTCAAAGAAACGGATATTTCCTGATGATTTTTCTTTTCCATCCTTACTAGTCAAAATATGTTTCTTTTTCTTCTCAACATATCGATAGCGACTTTCTTCAAACAATAAGCCGTTCTTTTTATTAGGACGATACATTGTAGGAATTACCCATTCCCTTGCTTCACGCACCTGATCAGCAAAGCCTTCCCATGGTTCAGCAATAACTGAATTCCTGACCTCCCTCAACCTAGAACAAGAAATTGCAAATTCCTTAACCATTGATGCGCTGCATGCTGCAATTACCGCAGCATCAATTGCATGATGTCTGTTGTCGCTACGATCTTTTGTATCATCCTCACCAAAATTGAGACCCCATTTTCTCCTCAATTTTGCAGTCATTCTTCCGTTTACAGCATAGACATGCTGCTTTTGATCAAACTCTGACGAAAAGTTCAATGAATCCGAAAGCCAAGCAGAAATTGCTCTGGCCATATATTGAGTATCCACCATATTACGTTTGATAAAGGAAGCCTCTTTTTCAGCAAAATTCTCTTCCAATAACTTTGATTTTTTACCATCGGATAATCTAACATTGGATGAAACTCGTAAGCAGAATTGTTCCCAATTTGGATGACTACCGTCATCGGAATTCATCCATTCGTATGGGGTTTTATTTCCTTTTTCTTGATTTGATTTTGCCAGAACAAGAACCTTATTCGACTTTAGGTCATCAGCGCTTCTTGAGTATGGAAGTACATGATCTATCTCGCAATAATTGTCGTCTATTAAAAAGCGTCTTCCTCCCACGAATGCGATATCACCAAGGCTTTCTCCGGTATATATATCTTTGCCGCCCTGTTCTTCATAGAGTTTCATCTTGGTAATCTGCTTGCCAGTTACCTCTGACTGATCAATATGAAGAAGTTTGGCAATTTTATCTTTTATACGCTCATTCTCTTTTCTATTTTCATTTTGTCCTTTTGCTATTTTGCTTTTTTCTTTTGCCGATTTAGCAATATCGTTACCCAATTCAATACGGATTATATTTGGCATTCCATATTGTTTGATAGCAGAATTAATCATTCTTCTTGCTTGGGCAAGGACTCTTAAAACAACAGGGTTTGTACATTGCACATCATAATCAGAATATGGCTGCAGGAGAGACTGTCTAATTCCCTTTTCTCTTAGTCTAAAGCCTTGAAGCCCAGACTGTTTTTCAGCTTCATCAAGAGTAAAAGCTTCTCCGTCTAAAAATTGATCATGTAACATCTCTAGCGCTTGAACAGATCTGGACCCATATCCCTTAAATATTTTTGTGTTGTAAGGCAACGATCCTATTAAGGCAAGTTCATCTTCAGAGATTACTAAGTTCTCTTTTTCTTGATACATTGAAATTCTTCTTTCCAAACTATCAAGAGATGATGCGTAAGTAAGAGACTCAGCAATCGCATTAGCAAATCTAAAGTCACTCCTCATTCTATTTAGCAGCTGAATTCCTGATTCTGAGCCTGAAAGAACTCTACAAAATATATTCCAGGCCTTAGGCACAAATACTGGATTCTTCTCTAAATCTGATTTAACTCCTTTAAATCCAACCAAATTTTCATCATCTATCAACTTACGTAAAGTTTTATACGTAACCGATTTAACCTTAGCGCCTTGATGAACACTAAACATCTCATTAATAACTGCATCTCTAACTTCTCTTGTTAGAGATTGCTCAGGCTTATCATCAAATTTCAAACGTATATTTCCAAGCTTTTCATAAGCTTTTACAACTTCAGAAATTAAATCAGCATTTGCCGCCCTTTTTTGGGGCTCATCACTATATTGATCAAAGTAAACACAGTAACCCACCTTTTGATAAGTCAATTTATCAAAAGCTTTAGTATCCTTAAGCCAATTGAGCTGTTCTAAATAAGCATCTCTAAATTCTTCTGAAGTATATGTATTTCCAAGCTTTTGCTGTTGCTTAAATAACTCGTTAATCTCATCAACAACCATTGGATGAGACACGCAGTGTTTATAATCACCGGCCTTGTTCCTATAGCTATGGGTTGTAACATAGCTCTCTTTATACAAGTACTCACCAAAAGTTCTATAGCCTGATTCCTTTAGCGCTTTTCTGTTTTCTGAGATAGCAGAAAGGACTTTTCCTGCCTCTTCAGATTCAGAAGTACCTTCAATAGAAGTTTCTCCATTAATTAAAGTCTCTTCTCCTCGATTAATATAGCCACGCTGACTACAGAACCAATAGAGAATACGAGCCCATTCCCTATCAGAGAGCTGTCGATCAAGACCTTGACTTCTTAATGCAATAACTGGTAAATCTATTCCGTCATTACCGTTTTTCTTAGTTTCAAACCACGTACAATCAGAATCCTGTGGAGTAACTCCAAATTGTTTTAATACTTTTAAAACATTCTTTTTTCTCGCTGCTCTTCTGTCGATTTGTCGTCTATTTGAACGCTTTTCTCGTCTTACTGCGGCTAGAGATTTTCCGCTTCTGTTTTCGGGAGCTTTGATAATTCGGCTTGAAAGCAGTTTTACTTCTTTAGCTTCATAATCAATAATTGCTAATCCACATGAGGCTTTTCCTAAATCAACTCCAAAAACAAGTCCACGATCAGATTTTGACATGGCAGCTCCTTGATTAAAATTAAACGAGTTGATGTAATTTTATATCTGCTTAAAAATTCTGAAAGATAGATTTATTCCACTATTCCATAAACGGTAATTCTTCCATTGAATATAAACATTAAGTCAACAAAAAGACCCAAGTTTTACCTTGGGTCTTATCAACGCTTTAACTAATTTACTTAGGTTCTTAGGTTCTTAGGTTCTTAGATACTCATTTACCTAGGCACTTCTTAATTTCTTGCTTAAAAACAATGGAACGAGTAAAAAACGCGGCGGCTACAGGAATGACCAATAGTGGTGCCACTACAAGAATACCCGCAACAGCCACTCCCTGGGCCGTAACTCTTCTACCAGGTCTTGATAGTATGCTGTTTAAAATATCAGTCATAGTGAATACAAATGAGCCGTCGGTAAGCACATGCGCAAGAATCAACTCAAGCGAAATAGAACAACAAAGACAAGCGCCATGGTATTTCCAGTCTTTTTGCAAATAGCAAGTCTCTGGTCAAATGAAAGATCATCTGCCTCAGGGACCTTCTCAAACCATGTAACTGCTCGTTGTTCTGGAGTCATTACGAGTTCTCAATCTCGTTGAGTTTTGCATCAACCAATGTTGCACCAAGGGTATTTTTGAAATGTGCAAGCGCAAACTGATGGTTCTCAGGCGTCAGCGATGCAACTGCTGGCTCAACAACCTCAATGTGATAACCCAAGTTGTAAGCGTCCACTGCCGTGTGCAGTACACAGATGTCGGTAAGAACGCCGGTTAGGATAACCGTGTTAATGCCGCGCTCCCTCAGACGAATATCAAGATCAGTTCCCGAGAAGGACGAGTAATGGCGCTTGTCCATCCAGAACACATGGCTGTCATCTTTGTGCTGCTGATAGAAATCATTTAGAGGACCAAACAGATCTCTACCACTTGTGCCAATGATATTGTGGGGTGGGAAAAGCTTAGTCTCTGGATGGAAGTTGTCTTCTGGATCGTGAGCATCAATAGCAAAGAAAATATAATCGCCACGATCAAAAGCGCACTTTGTAGCCTCATAAATAGCATCTGAAATAGCCTGAGCTGGCTTACCTGCTGTGAGCTTTCCGTCATCTGCTACAAAATCATAGGTGTAATCAATCGAAATCAAAGCTTTCTGCATGTTTGGTCACGCTTCCTTCTTGAGTTTAAACGAGCCATCAGTAAAAGAATAGACGCCACTCATTGTACAGGTGACGTCTCTGTATTCCACGTTCAACACGTAAATGTTTTATGTGTATGTACTTGTCTCATTATCAACGGCACACTTACTTCTTCTGAGAGATTATCAGGTCAACGTTTTCTGTCTTAGTGTCTTCCATGCTCTTACCACCTTTGATGTGGTAGTACTCAACAACTGCATTTACCTCAGTCTGATCAGCAAGAGGCTTTTTCTGATTTGTACTATTAATTACAAATGCAAAGACCCTCTCGCCACTCTCAAGATAGTTGGAGTCGTTAGCCCATACGGAATTCTCAGAATTATCTAACTTAAAGGTGCAATTTACCCAGTTTTCAGACCTATTGATAATCTCAAAGACGTAGCCTTCAGAGTAACCATCTGGGGATTTAGCAATACCAACATACCTGACATAGAGATCGTCATTATCGATAAGAACCTTGTCCACCTCGGTCTTCAGCTTAAAGCGCATCTTGTATTCGCCCTTAGTAGAAGAGAAGTTATATGCAATGGTACCCTTGTCTGCCATTGCATCAAAAGGCTTGTACTTAAAGCTGGAATAATCACCAGATGTTTTAGTGACTTGCTTCAATACTGCCTTGGAACCATCAGAACCCTCAATGGTCATCTGGCCTGAGGAATCAACAGTTGCCGTGTAACTTCCAGCATTACCTGCAAGGGTGATAGTGAGCTTTCCGTCGGCATCAACAGACCAGGTAAAGGGCTTCTGAGCGCCAAAACGGATGAAATTGCCCGTGCCGTCATCAGCAAAGTCATAACCATAAATTGACTTCATGGATTCTACTGCCGTTGGGTAAACACTCTCGGGGATATCTCCCTGGCTAGGATCACTAATAGACTTTGCTTCCCAAACGCCCACAAACGGAGCGCGCGCCGCCTTCTTCTCTTCTGCTTCCTTTTGAGCAGCAATCTCTTCAGGAGATGGTCCGCCAATGTTAGGAGTGCAAGCCGTAAACACAATGCTGGTAGAAAGCACAAGTGTAAGTACAAGCATAAAAAGTAGTCTACGCTGTTTCAAGAAAGTCCCTCCAACACCAAAGCTCTCTAGATTGACAATGTCTTTTCTTGGCGACACTTTTTGAAGAAGTTCATTCTGCTCAATCTAGGTATCGTCTGAGTGCATTACTTATTCTGCGAAATCGTCAAATCAAACTGCTCGGTCTTCTCGTCTTCAAGACTGCTTCCATCTGCAACATGGGAATACTTAAAAGTTCCCTGAGATTCAGAAAGCTTAGCCAGAGGTACATCTGCTTTGGAGCTATCAACTACAAACTCATAGAATCTCTCACCAGGCTCAAGAACATTAAGAGCTGTTCCAAACACAGTGGAATCCGAATTATCCACCCTAAAGTCATATGAGGCCGTCTTATCGGACTTGTTGATTATCTCAAAAACATAACCTTCGGTTTGACCGCTTGGTGTTGTGGCGATTCCAACATATCTGACGTACATGTCGTCATTATCAACAACAACCCTGTTGACCTCGGTAACTACCTTGAAATTCATATAAAAGTCATCATGGGAGGAATAATTTCCTCCAATAGTTCCCTTTACCCGTAAGCGCATCAAATGGAGCATATTTAAGAGAAGAGTAATCACCTGAGGTTTTAGTTACTTGGGTAAGCACTGCCTTGGAACCGTCAGAGCCCTCAATGGTCATCTGGCCTGAGGAATCAACGGTTGCTGTATAGCTTCCGGCGTTGCCAGCAAGGGTGATGGTAATCTTGCCATCGGCATCAGCGGTCCAGGTAAAGGGCTTCTGAGCACCAAAACGGATGAATAGTCCAGTGCCGTCGTCGGAAAAGTCATAGCCGTAAATGGCCTGGAATGTGTCTCTTGCTGTTGGATAGACACTCTCGGGAATCTCGCCCTTCTTTGGATCACTAATAGACTTTGCTTCCCAAACGCCCACAAACGGAGCAAGAGCAGCTTTCTTCTCTTCTGCTTCCTTCTGAGCTGCAATTTCTTCAGCCGAAGGCCCACCAATGTTAGGAGTGCAAGCTGTAAACATAACACCAGCAGAGAGCGCCAAGACAAGCGCAAGAACTGGCAGTATTTTATGTTTTTTCATCAAGTGTCCTTTCAATGGTAGTGAGCACGCTGAAGATATGCGTTCTTTTGTTACTCAGACTTAGGAGGGATATTTAGGTCAAGCTCCACTCTCTGTCTTTCCTGAATAACTGTGCCAGTTGTTGGGTCAGTGTAACCAAAAGCAATCATAGCTTTTGGATTGGAAAGTGCTACAAGAGATCCTGGTGTATCTGAGATATTGGGAGTAAACATATAAAATCTCTCGCCAGGCTGTAAGGAGACGACATTAAAGGCCTTTAAAGGACCGTGTAGATCTCCAAGAGAGAATTCTATAAAAAGGTTATAGGAATACTTATTGATAATCTCAAATACGTAACCTTCTTGAGAGCTTCCCGGTACCTGAGCGATAGCGTACAGATTCATATACAGCTTATCTGTATCGATAAGAACTTTATTGACCTCTCGAGTTATTTCAAAATTCTTAAACTTGAGATCGTTATACCTAATCATGGTTGGTACGGTACCTTTATTGGTAAGTTGATCAAATGGCTGATAGGTAGCACTTGCATAGTCTCCAGCAGTAGTTGAAATCTGCTTAAGCTCGGCGTCAGTCTCATCGTAGCCAGTGCCCTTGAGCCTTAACCTGCCAGTCTCAGCGTCAATCTCTCCCGTAAAAGATCCCGCAGTACCCTCAAGGGTAACGGTAATCTTTCCTTCTGCATCAACAGTCCAGGTAAAAGGCTTCATTATGCCAAAGCGAGTAAACAAGCCAGTTCCATCCTCAGCAAAGCTGAAAGCATAAATTGCATGGAACTGTTCTTTATAATCGTCGTAGGCTTCTCCCTCCCTCAGGTTTCCTAGTCCGGGTTCAAAGATGTCATAAGCTTCCCAAACACCTACGATCTGACCAGCAGACTTTTTGTTTCCTGCGGGACTGTTATCCCCTGATGAGCATGCACTAAGCACTGCACTTACAGAAAGCACCAGTGCAAGCAGGCATCCTAACAGCATTTGACGCTTTTTCATTAAACTTCCTTCCATACGTGCAGCGATATAAAACTAACTCTTAACTGTTACTTGCTCTGCCCAGTAGGCAAATCAAATGTCACGGTTTTCTCGTCATTATGAAGGGCGCCATTGCTAGAGTGGTCATACTCAAGAGTGCCTTTTACATCCGTGACTTCAGAAAGTGACTTATCTCTACGTTGGTCATTAAGAACATATTCATAGACTCTCTCACCTGGCTCTAACACGTTAAATCCATAAGCCCAATAGCCATCGGTTGGATCTTGAATAGTAAATTGATAGCCGGTTGTATAAGGAGTTCTATTAATAACCTCAAAGACATAGCCTTCAAAACCCTTGAGGTCTTTAAGGGAAGCGATGCCAATAAGCCTTACATAGAGCTCATCGGTATCAACAATGACCTGATCAAGCTCAGTGGTGATATTAAAGCGTAGTTTATTTTCATGCGATGACTTGTTTTTAGAAATATTGCCTGTTCCTGTTAGTGGATTAAATGGCTCATACCTAATATGAGAATAATCACCTGAGGTCTTGCTTACCTGAGTAAGGATAGCTTTAGAACCATCAGAGCCCTCAACGGTCATCTGACCTGAGGAATCAACGCTTGCTGTATAGCTTCCAGCATTGCCTGCAAGGGTGATAGTAAGCTTTCCATCGGCATCAACAGACCAGGTAAAGGGCTTCTGAGCGCCGAAGCGAACAAACAAACCAGTGCCATCATCAGAGAAGTCATAGCCATAAATTGCTAGATAAACATCTCTAACATCTTTGTACATGTCTTCAGTGACTGTGCCATTTTTTTCATCTTCAATTGACTTGGCTTCCCAAATGCCTACATAAGGAGCAAGAGCAGCTTTCTTCTCTTCTGCTTCCTTCTGAGCGGCAATCTCTTCAGGTGATGGTAAACCAAAAATATTAGGGCTACACGCAGTAAATACAACACCTGATGAAAGCGCAAGTACCAGTGCACAAGTCAGTACTAGTTGACGTCTTTTCATTAAGCATCCTTTCAGTGGGAGCAGTGCCAAATTAAAAAATTTAAGCCTCTACTATCCAATATGTTACAATAAATCTCTCAAATAGGATAATTATTTATATCCTGAATAGTTCTACCAGCTAAAAGGAGGACGCTTTATGTCACTTCCAACTCCACCAGAAACACCACAAAAACCCGCTCAAAAACAAGAAACTCTAAGCAACGTTTATCTTTACGATAAAAACGACACCTCCCCAATTCCTCTTACTTACGATGTAATTGATTTTGGTAAACCTCAGGGAGCTGCTAGCCCTCTTGTTGGTTGGGCAGCCGGTGCGTTTTTTGCTGTTGGCGGCCTCTGGAATTTCTTTAATTTAAATGGTGAGGGCACCATTTTTGCAGGAATTCTTTTGTGCGCCATTGGTGGCTTACTTATTGCAGCTGGTTTCTTTATGAATGGCTATAGCATTATTGCTAATGCAAACGGATTTAGGTCTGGAACAGCCAATAGCGGAGAAGTTACCGAGTGGCCTGTTGATCGTGGTTACTTTACTGTTAAGGTCCGCCTTGGTACTAACAAGACAGCTCGTATGGCTATGAACAGCGCAACTTTAACTATTACTAGGCCAGATAACCTTCCTCTTTCTGTTCAGCAAGTTACTTTCACAGGTTCTAACACTGCTGAACTTAAGCAGCGCTGTGAAGTACAGGCTGACCGCATCTGGAACTGGGCTGTTGCAAAGGGATATATCTTTTAGAGTGTCCTAAAAGCTCGTTTAACCGCGAGCCAAAAATCAAAAGATACCTTAAAAAGAAACGCCCCTAGAGAATCTTATTTCTAGAGGCGTATTTGTTACTTATTAGCTCTTGCAGTTTATTACTTCATTTTCTTGCGGAGACCAAGTGCAACAAGAGTAGTGCCAGCTGCTGCGATAACACCTGCTACAGAGCTTGCGTCACCTGTATTAGGCAGAACGCTCTTCTCGCGCCTTGGTGCAGGAGTTTGGGTTGCATCAGAGGCAGGCACAACTGGAGTGGGCTCTGGTTCTGGCTGAGGCTCAGGTTCTGGCTCTGGTTCTGGCTCAGGATTTGGTGCCCAAAGAGGAGCAAAAAAGTAATAGTAAGTTGTAGTGTCGTCACGCAGGTCATCAGTAACGGACCACGTTGTAATATCAGCAAAAATTCACGTGAACAATTCCATTAGCATCAACGGTGTAAGGCATTGACTGGTCAGGAGTTGCGTTATCCCTTTGATTACTGAGAAGTATTTCTGACGAATATCCTACCAGCGTGTAACCATCTCGCTGAATATTTCCATCAAAAGTAAAACTCTTATGATCGTCTGAAATCGTCGCAGGGATATAGGCATTTCCGTTGTATTGAGTGCCGTATGCGCCGACAACAAGATTAATCCTAATATTCCAACCAACTTCAGGATCATAATAACGAACAATAGTTGCACCATTGTCATCTGTTGAGGTGGTGCTGGCAGCAGCCTCAGTTGAAGTGGTTGTCTCAGTTGTCGCAGTCGTCTCAGCTGCGGTGGCTGCTTCAGTTGTAGCGGACGACTCGGTCGAGACGGTTGTCTCAACTGTGACGGTTGCCTCAGCTGCATCGTTAGTTGCAGTTGTTGCAGTAGTTGCGGTTGCTTCTGTCACCTCAGTACCCTCTGCAAGCGCAAGAGAAGAAAATATTGGCGAGAAGACCAATGCTCCTGCAAGAACACCAGAAAGAATAAGAAGCTTTGTGTTGTTGTGAAAATATTTAGACATAGGAATGTATTTCTACTAGGAAACAACTATTTACTACTGCAGTTTCTTGCGGAGACCAAGCGCAACAAGAGCGGTGCCAGCTGCTGCGATAACACCTGCTACAGAGCTTGCATCTCCTGTGTTAGGTAGAACGCTCTTCTCGCGCCTTGGTGTAGGAGTTTGAGTTGCATCAGAGGCAGGCACAACTGGGGCGGGCTCTGGTTCTGGCTGAGGCTCTGGCTCTGGCTCTGGTTCTGGCTCAGGATTTGGTGCCCATAAGGTAGTTAAATGATAGCGAAACGTAATAGTGTTTGTATCAATATTGTCGGTAACACTCCAGGCAACAATATCATCAAGATTCATATGAACATTGCCACTCTCATCGATAGTATATGGTTTCGACATATCTGGTGTTGCATTGTTTATTTCATCTTGCGAAAAATAACCTGTTGAAAAACCTACCAGTGTGTATCCCTCACGCTGAACATTGCTGCTAAAAGAAACACTCTTAAAATCACCTGAAATAGTTGGTGGAATATAATCTTTTCCGTTATAAGTGCCGCCATCTGTTGATACTGAAATGTGGATTTCACGCATTATGCCATCGGCGCCCATATAAGATCCAACTGCCTCTGCGTCACTATCATCATCTGTTGAGGCAGCAGCGGTCGTCTCAGTTGTAGCAGTCGCTTCGGTCGTAGCGGCAGACGACTCGGTCGAGGCGGTGGCCTCAGTTGTGGCGCTTGCCTCAGCTACCTCAGTACCTTCAGCAAGAGCTATCGCAGAAAGTACTGGCGAGAAAACCAACACACTTGCCATAATGCCTGTAATTGCGAGCAGCTTTGCATTGTTATGCAAATACTTTGACATTTCATATTCCTTAACTCGTGTATTTCAAGAAAAACTATTGTTTTTCTTTTTTTTGAACATGTTTAAACGGATTAGTAAGTATATATGAAAAGAAATCGCAGGTAAACTGCTAAAACGCCCAGCTAAAGATATTCTTAAAATATCTATAACTGGGCTATAAAAACGTTTTTACTAAAAGAGGAGGTGTTGTAAATAATTCACGACAAGTTTTAACTTACAGCTCTAATGTTTCGATTGAGCTTAAGTCCTTTGTGACCACAGCCGTGTCAAATTTTATTTCAAATAAAACCAAGGATTCCCCTGCATATTCGATAGTATTTTTTTGTAGTTTGGAACCTTAGCAATAAATTGATCTGCGACGTCAAAAATAGTTTTTGAACTTTTTTGAACAATTCCCTTTGCTTTCACGTGCTCATTTCCCGAGTGAGGAATTGTGGTAAACGCCACATGTGGGTTTGCTTTTATCTCTTTGATTTTGTCATTCTCTTTAAAAGACGAGAAGTAAAGTACGTTTTCTTCTGGGTCAAAATAAAAAAATTTACAATCCTCACATTTGGGACATTATTTACAGATGTTGCCAAGGCAATCTCGGTTTGCTCAGACATAATCTTTAAAAACTCTGCTTTTGTACTCATTTGAGAAGATTACCTCTCTTTGAAACTGAAATTACAGCGACTGAATGATTTCTTCTCCGCGAGCATTCTGTGGGATAAAGCGAATCTCACGGCGCGGCTCAGCGTCGTCGGATTCCAGCTCTTCCTCAGACAATCTAGAAACATACACATCAAGGGTTCTCTCGCCAATTTGCTCCGCAAATTGCTCTCCCCACTCGATGATAGTTGGGCCATCAGACTCAAGCGCATCGTACAGGCCCGTATCTTCAAGCTGATCAGGGTCGTTTAGGCGATACAGGTCAAAGTGGTAGAGCGGCATAAGCGTACCCTCATAAACCATCTCGATAGTAAAGGTTGGGCTGGTCACGTCATCCGTGACGCCCATGCCAGCAGCAATACCTTTGGTGAGCTGCGTTTTTCCAGCACCCAGGTCTCCCGTAAGCACCAGAACGTCTCCCGCCTGCAGGAGTTTGCCCAGAATCTGACCAAGAGCAATAGTTTGCTCGGTGGTGGTAGAGACATACGTGCCGGCTGCGGTTTTTTCTGGCAGGTTGTTTGTTGCAGCGTCGTTTGCGCTGGTAGAAAGGTTAGTCACAGAGCCTCCTCGAGGGTGTTCCTCAAGCCAATCAGCAAGAAGTCGCAGGTCATCTTTGAGGAACTGCGCCCACTCCTTGCGGTAAATAGTTGATGCGGGATGCATGGTAGGCAGCACGCTAAAAGCGCCTATCTGATAAAACTTGCCGCGCAGCTCCGTCACGCCCTTATCGGTATGCATGACAAACTGTGTTGCAAAATTACCCAAGCAAACAATAACGTCCGGCTTAATAGCACGAATCTGATTACGAAGATACGGAGAGCACTCCTCCACCTCAGCTACCTTGGGATTTCTGTTTGAAGGCGGTCGGCATTTGACCACATTAGAGATAAAAACATCCTGGCGAGAAAGGCCAACTTCTTCTAACAGTGCGTCAAGCTTTTTGCCCGATACGCCCACGAAAGGTTGACCGCTTAGATCCTCATTTTTACCAGGAGCTTCTCCCACAATCATGACACGAGCCGTGGGATTTGGGCCACCAAACACAATGTTAGTGCGTGTTTCCCACAGCGGACACTTCTTGCAATCAGTTATCTGCTTGCGAATCTCGTCAAGCGTGACTGCCATTAGATGTACACCTTATCGAGGCGCGCACCAAAGTTGCAAACTACCTCGTAATTGATGGTCTCGCGAAGATCAGCCATCTCATCTGCAGTGATTTCTTGGTCGCCGTCTTTACCGATGAGGGTAACCACGTCACCATGGCGAATTTCGTGCGCAGGTTTATTAGCGTGTGTACCTGCGGTATCAACGGCAATCATAAACTGGTCCATGCAGATATTGCCCACCTGGCGGACGCGGTCTCCGCGCGTCAAAACGTCCATGCGATTAGAAAGACTGCGTGCAAGACCATCGGCGTAGCCAATAGGCACGGTAGCTACCTGGATGTTATTGCGAGGAACACGCCACGTCATACCGTAACCAACGCCATCGCCAACAGCTGGATACACCACGCGCGTCACGCGACCGCGCACGCTCATAACGGGCTGCAGGTCAATGCGGGGAATGGTGAGCTTGCTTGGATGAAGTCCATACAGGCCAATGCCCACACGAACCATATCAAACTGGATATCTTTGTGCAGAACCGTGCCAGGAGTGTTATCAGCGTGAACCAAGCCCAACTCATAGCCCGCGTTTTTGAGTGCCGTAACCGCTTCAATAAAGCGATTGACCTGCAGATCAAAGTCCCAGTTGTCGAGCACGTCGGCCGTGGCAAAATGCGTAAACGTACCAGCGCATTCAAGACCCCTGTGGAAATCGATAGAACCGCGTACCTCAAGAAGATCTTCTCGCCTGACGCCAATGCGGGTCATTCCGGTGTCGATGGCCAGGTGATAGCGGCCAACCTTGTTAGCTGCGGCGGAAGCCTCTCCGTAGGCGAGCGCGAAGTCCACCGTGTAGACGGAAGGCATAATGTCAAAGCGAACGAGGTCTGGGATGGAAGTGACCGGTGGCTCGGAAAGTACCAGAATAGGACTCTCAATGCCAGAGCAGCGCAGCTCAACACCCTCATCGACCGTTGCAACGGCAAACTGATCGGCACCCACGGACTGCATGGCTTTAGCGCACTGAGCAGCACCGTGACCGTATGCGTCAGCCTTAACCACACACATCATTTTGACACCGCGGTTAAGCTGGGCCTTAAACGCCTTTACGTTGTGGCGGACGGCAGAAAGATCAATCTCTATCCAAGCCCATCTATCCTGGGGATATGCCGACATCAGGCTCACCTACTCCGCAGCTTCTTCAAAGTCTGTCATAGGGAATGCAATCTGCTCTTCAAGTGCATCGGAGGCAAGGCCAATAACGTCACAGATGTCGCCAGCCATAGCTCCGCGTACACCGAACTTCTCGGCAGCTAGCTGACCTGCGTATGCGTGAACCTCACAGGCAAGTGAGCAGAAGGTTGGCAGGTCATCAACTTGACCAGCAACCTGAGCCAAGCGGCCAGCAATAGTACCAGCAAGAACGTCGCCAGAGCCAGCGGTTGCCAGCGTAACGGGACCAGGCTTTGGCAGCACGGCTTTCTGGACGCCCACGCAGCCAGTTGCGGTTCCCTTAGCAACAATGACCAGCTCAGAGCCACCGTCTGCCCAGACAATCTTGCGAGCAGCCTCAAGCTGACCCACCAGGCTTGCAGGAGGATTATCTACCTGGTTAACCAGGCGACCAAGCTCGCGACGATGTGGCGTCATGATGAGCGGAGCGGTACGACGAGTGAGCTCGGGGAAATCTGGGAGGTTGTTATTGGTGAGGCGAGCAATGCAGTTGAGCGCGTCGGCGTCAACAATAACGGGCAGCTCAGAGTCAAGCAGCGCGGAGGTAACCTTGACGGTTCCGCCGGAAACACGCATACCAGGGCCAACCAGCGTAACGGTGCGCATGGCGGCAAGCTGCAGCACCAGTGGAGCTGCTTCCTCGGTAAACACGCCCTCAGCGTCGCACGGGAGGCCAATAACGGGAACCTCTGGCAGCATCATCTGAACGCAGCTGACAATGGCCTCAGGAACTGCCAGCGTAACGTAGCCAGCACCCGCACGAGCAGCCGCCTTAGCAGCAAAAACAGCAGCTCCGGGGAAGCGGCTTTGAGCCACCAACCACCAGAACGGAGCCACGAGAGTATTTATCGCAGTCGTTGAGCTGGGCAGGAACAGAAGCAAGATAATCTTCCAGGTCAACGCGCCAGGCAACGGGATCTGCCTCAACAACCAGACGCTCAGTCTGCTCGGCCAGAGGAGCCACAACAATGGAGCCGCAAACGTCGCGGCCTGCGTCTGCAATAAGGCCGGGCTTGAGCGCAATCATGGTAACGGTAACGTCAGCGACAACACACGCGCTTTCTACCTGGCCCTTCTGCGCAGAAAGGCCACTGGGAACGTCAACGGAAAGCACGCGAGCGCCGGACTGATTGAGGCACTCAATCCAAATATCAAATGGAGCACGAACCTTGCCGTGGAAGCCAGTTCCCAGCATGCAATCGAGCACCACGTCAGCTGTTGCCAGCAGGTCAATCAGCTCCTGGCGAGAAGGGCCAACAAGCACGGAGACTCCCGCGCGAACGGCGCGCTGCGCCATCTGACGTGCAAGATCGCCGGAAATCTGATCAGGCTCAAGCGGAGTGACTACCTTAACGTTGCAGTTTCTAGAGCGCAGCGCTTCTGCTGCCACCCAGCCATCTCCACCGTTATTGCCAAGACCTACGAGGATGACAACGTTAGAGATGTCCCCTCCCATGCCAAGGGCCTCTTGAGCAGCAGCGTAACCTGCACGGTGCATGAGCTCGGAAACGCTCACGCCCACGCGTGTCAGCGCAATCTCTACACGCTTGATGTCCTCAACATTTAGTACCGGCTGCATAACTTACTCCTCGGATTTAACAACATCATCAAAGGTTGTCTCAATTATAGGTTCTTGCACGCGCTCAAGCTCATCCAACACAGAACGAGCTTCTTTGAACGAACGTGCCAGCTCTTGGGCAGCATCTTCCTTTTGATCTACCTTGGGTTTTACGGCGTTGGTCACCGCAACCGCATTGGCTACCGCCACGTCTCTGGTGTACGAGATAGAAAGCGCAATCTCCTGCACGCCCTGCTCAGCCGCAATCTGTGCAGCCTTGCCCGCTAGACGAGCCTGTGGCCTGCCCAGCTGATCTCTCTCAACAGAAACATCCTGAAAACCAATACCAGACGAGAAACCCGTTCCTAAGGCTTTGAGCACGGCTTCTCTTGCTGCAAAGCGGGCAGCATAGTGCTCCGCAGGGCGAGCAGTGCGCTCACAATACGCACGCTCGGCATCGGTGAACATACGGCGAATAAAGTGAGGGCGCTCTCAATTGCCTGCTGCATGCGGGCAATCTCAAGCATATCTACACCTATTCCTGCCAGTGCCATCGTATCCCCTGGATCTATCTGCGCTTAAGCGCTGAGCCTATACTCCTCGAGTGCATCGAGCACAATCTGATTTGCCTGCTGGCAGAGCTCATCGGTTGGAGCTTCTGCAAGAACGCGCACCAGAGGCTCTGTTCCGGAAGCGCGGACCAACACGCGACCATTGCCCTCAAGGAACTTCTCGGCAGCTGCAACTGCGTCGTTGACCTTAGGAGACTGCATAGCAGCCTCTTTGTCAGTGACGCGAACGTTAACCAACTGCTGTGGATATAGTGTAACGGGACGAGTCAGCTCAGAGAGTTTCTCGCGCTCTGCTCGTAAGACCTCCATAATACGGAGGCTGGTCAAGATGCCGTCGCCGGTCTTTGCCAAGGTCACCAAAGATGATGTGACCACTCTGCTCGCCGCCCAGGCTGTACTCGTTCTCGTTCATGCAAGCGTAGACGTACTTATCGCCCACGTTGGTCTTCTCGTAAGAGGCCCAGCGTCGTCAAATGCCTTGAACAGGCCAAAGTTGCTCATGACAGTAGTAACTACGGTCTGCTTTGCCAGGCGACCATACTTGTTGAGGTAGGTGCCGCAGACGTAGAGAATCAGGTCTCCATCAACCACGTGACCACACTCGTCAACTGCCAGGCAGCGGTCAGCGTCACCATCGTAGGCAAAGCCCACGTCAAGGCCGTTCTGAACCACAAAGCGCTGCAGCTGGTCAATGTGGGTGGAGCCGCAATCAACGTTGATGTTGAGGCCGTTTGGAGCGTTGTTGATAACATGCGTCTCGGCGCCCAGGGCGTCAAAGACAGGGCGAGCAACACTAGAAGCTGCGCCGTTTGCGCAATCCAGGCCAATCTTCAGGCCCTGGAGGCTAAAGCCGCAGCTTGCAATAAGGCTAGAGATGTAGCGGTTGCGACCCTGCATGTAGTCAACCGTGCGGCCAATGGCGTCACCCTTGCCAGAGGTACGTCAAACTCACCGTCAATATAGGCCTCAACCTGCTCGAGGACGTCCTCGTCCATCTTATAGCCCTCTTTGTTGACCAGCTTGATGCCGTTATCGGTAAAGGGATTGTGAGATGCGGTAATCATCACGCCGCAGTCAAAGGCACCGTCTACTACCTCGTAGCTTACGCCAGGCGTAGGAATAACGTGCAGCATGTACGCGTCAGCGCCGGAAGCAACCAGGCCCGAGACAAGCGCGGACTCAAACATATAGCTTGACCTGCGGGTATCCTTACCAATAATGATGCGAGCCTTGCGAGCCTGCTTGGCTCCGTAATACCAGCCAATAAAGCGGCCAATTTTGTATGCGTGATCGACGTTCAGACCCTCGTTTGCACGGCCTCTAAAGCCGTCGGTTCCAAAGTACTTCATAAGCGTCTCCTAGCTGCGAATGTAGTGTTGTCGGGTGGAGAGCAACTTGCGCGCGAAGCGCCAGCGAACTACTCGACAGGTGGGGCTTCTCGCCAGATGGCGAGAAGAACGTGCGGACTAAAGCGGTTGCACAAATATGCAAAATGCAACCATTTAAAAGTATACAAAAAAGAGACCTGCCGATATACAACAGGTCTCTTTGTGAGGACTTTTTTTGGGTCCAGCGGCCTTAGCGCTTGGAGAACTGAGGACGCTTACGAGCCTTCTTCAGACCGTACTTCTTACGCTCGACCGCACGAGAATCGCGGGTGAGGTAGCCGGCCTTCTTAAGGTCATCACGATACTCGCCAGCCTCGAGAAGAGCGCGAGCAATGCCCAGGCGAAGAGCGCCGGACTGGCCGTTGATGCCGCCGCCATCGCAGTTTGCGAGGACGTCGAAACGACCAAGAGTATCAGTAATGCGGAGAGGTGCGGTTGCGTTGTCTACGAGCTGCTGGCGACCAAAATACTGGACTGCCTCGCGGCCGTTAACGGTAACCTTACCAGTTCCAGGAACAAGACGAACACGAGCGACGGCCTCTTTACGACGGCCGGTGCCGGTGTAAACAGCGGTGTTATCTGCCATCGTTTAGCCCTCCAGCTCAATCTTGACGGGATTCTGTGCAGCATGTGGGTGCTCAGCGCCGGCGTAAACCTTAAGCTTCATACCCTGCTTGCGACCAAGAGTGGTCTTAGGAAGCATGCCCTTGACTGCGTGCTCAACAACACGCTCTGGGTGCTTCTCCATCTCTTCCTTGAAGGAAGTGATCTTCAAGCCACCAAGGTAGCCGGAGTGACGCCAATACTCCTTGTGGTCAGCCTTAACACCAGTAAGGACAACCTTGTCTGCATTGATGATGACAACAAAGTCACCAGTATCAGCGTTTGGGGTGTACTGCGGCTTGTTCTTGCCACGAAGAATCATGGCAGCCTTTGTAGCCAGACGACCGAGCGTTGCGCCCTCAGCGTCGATGAGCACCCACTTGCGCTCGACTTCGCCAGCCTTGGCGAACTGAGTCGACTTCTTCACTTGACTCCTCCTACGAATTACGAGTTGATAACCCCTGGACGGGTCATCGATGCTTTTTCTTGTCAGAGATTACGGGGCTCTGTGGAAAAGCCTTAAAAGTATACTCCACTCTTTAGCTGTTGTACGCGGGAATTTTTGTTGCTTCACGAATGCAACAATTCGTTCAAATTTGACGGGTTTCTCCACATTGAAAAGCCGTCCACAGCACACGCCACGAGTGCGCCGGGTTTCTCGTCAGAAAAGACCGCGGATATGCGCGTAACAGCGCTGTCCGCGGTTACTTTTTTGCCGAAACTGAAGTATTATCAGCGTAGATAACTTGCGCCGCTTGGCGGTGCTACTCAAGCGCCGATTGCGGCGCCGCAAACCGAGGAGCGACTATGCCCAGCATCTACACCGTCACGCTCAACCCCGCTCTGGACAAGACCGTCCAGGTGCCAAATTTTGCCGTTGACCAGGTGAATCGCATCACGTTGCTCAGGCAGGACGCGGGCGGCAAGGGCATCAACGTCTCCAAGGTTATCGCTAAGCTGGGCGGAGAGTCTACCGCCATCGCCGTTCTTGCAGGTCAAACTGGCAAATGGATCGCTGACACGCTTGGCGAGAATAACATTAAGGTCCAGGCGATTTCCGTTCCTGGCGAGACGCGCACCAACCTCAAGGTCGTCGACACTGAGGGCGGCACCAATACCGACATCAACGAGCCCGGTCCCGAGGTCACCGACACCGTGCTTGACCAGGCGCTTGCTGACGTGATTGCCAAGACTTCCGCTGGCGATATTGTGGTTCTTTCCGGCAGCCTCCCCCGCGGAGCTGCTGCTGATACGTATGGCCGCTGGACTCGTGCTCTGCGCGACGCCGGGTTGAAGGTATACCTGGACGCTGACGGCGCAGCCCTCTCAGCTGGCCTTGAGCAGAAGCCATACTTCACCAAGCCAAACGACCACGAGCTTTCCGCCATGCTTGGCCGTGAGCTTGCCGACGTGGACGCGATTGCCGCTGCCGCTTCCGAATTTGTTGCTGGCGGCATCAACACGGTCTGCGTTTCCATGGGTGGCAACGGCGCCGTCTACGCTACGGCCGACGAGGTTTGGTATGCAGGCCCAGTAAAAGTCCAGGTAGGAAGCACTGTCGGTGCCGGTGACTCCGTTGTGGCGGCGTTTGCCTTTGCAGATGCACAGGGTCTCTCGACAGAAGACGCACTGCGACTGGCTATGGCCACGGGCGCCGCAAACGTCATGGAGAGCGGAACTCAGGCGGCGGAGCGCTCGGTTGTGGATTCGCTTATCGAGAAAGTGCAGCTCACGCGCCTGCGCTAGCGCGCGGGATGCGAGTACGCGGGTGCATTGCGGGTGCGCGGAGCGCTGCGGGTGCACGGGGTTTCTCGCCAAGTGTGCCATAACAGTATGCGCGCCTGAAAAGTGCAAAGAATCTGTATTTGAGGTACAGATTCTTTGACAAAATCAGGCAAATCCACCGTTTCTTTTGCATTTTTAGGCAAAATTTACAGATTCTTTGATGAAATCAGGCGCGTGAAAGATAGACTACGTGGCCCTAAATTTTGAGCCTGAAAACTGCATTATGTCTGAACAAATTTACTCAGACATGGCGATAAAAACCGGCAAAATCACTCAGACATGGTGCACTTTTCCGGCAAATAGTTCAGACATGGCGAGAAAATCAGGCGCGCATAATGTCTCACTCGCAAGTCGCGCGCATAACGTCTCGCTCGGAGCATCGTCATGCGAAAACACGCACACTTTCCGCGGTTACTCAGTGGTGCCCGCGGTCTTCCTGCGGTTGCATTCGAGCTTCCAGCCAATTATCCAACCAACTGCAAGAACGTAATTCTCGATAGCACCAATCAAATTTACCGACTCGTGAGCGCTCAAAAAATGAATGAAAGTGATTGGTTCCAATTCCAATGCCACCCAGAAATCAGCGCGAGCAAAATCGCACGTAGATAGACCCAATCGTAGTGGAAACAAGTGGTGACCAAAATGATGAGCACCGCCAGATTCCAAAAACCAATCTCTCGCTGCCATCCGGTCGAAATGCCATAAGCGGCGTTGCTTCCCATGTACTCGGGGGCGACGATCTGCAGAATTGCCGCACCGGTCATCGCAACGATAACCAGCGCAAACATCACTTTCAAAAACTTGTTCATGGGCGTCTTCAAAACAAACTCTTTTCGTATCAATTTGTGCTTCCTGCGCAGGTCAGCGCATACGTCTGCAGGTCATGCGAGCTCGGTTCATCGCAAAAGCCCTACTCGATAAAACTTTTAATCTCTTCGAGGCGCTCAAGTGCAACTTGGCGACCTGTCAGGTATAGAGACAGCAGGGCCTCACCGGACTTCTCGTTAACTTTAACTTCAACTGGCTCAGGAGGCTCAAGCACCAGCACTCTACCCTCTTCCTCCAGCTCAAAGAGCTGTTTGCGCTGATCCATGTAACGCTCGGCGCGAGAAGCCAGCGCAGCTTCAAAGTACGGATACGCGGAGTAAAGCTTCGAGCGAATGGCAACCTGCTCGTTGACGTCGGTTTTTACGAAGTTTCTGTCCTGCGTGACAATGACCAGCGCTTTCTTTGCCGGCTTGTGGTCGGGAATGTCAACCGCACGCTCTGCTTTTCCGTCAGGGCAGGCCAAGCGCTGCCGCAAACGGAATTGAATCGGTAGTTCCGCCGTCCAAATAACGATGTCCGTCCAGCTCAACCATGCGAGAAACCGTTGGCATCGACGCGGACGCTCGGACCATGGTCACGTCTTCCGGGAACTTTTTTACGTGCAGATACGCCGACGTGCCAAACGTAACATCGGACGCAACCACGTACATCTGCATGGGATTTTGATTGAACGCCTCGTTATCGCAAGGGTCCAGGTGGTTTTGGATTTCGTCAAACATAAAATCCGCACCTGCGATGTCGCCAGTAGTGATCAACGAGCGAATCGAAAGAAAGCGAGGATCGTCCCTAAAGGCCAGCATGATGCGCATGGCGCGACCCATCTGCTTGGACCTGAAGCTCACGGCGTTGATGGCACCTGCGGAAACTCCCCACACGCTCTCAAAGTTGGTGACACCCTTCTCGCGAAGCACGTCAAGAATTCCAGCGGTAAAAATGCCTCGATAACTGCCGCCTTCTAGAATAAGCGCAGTTGAAGATGGGTGCACCGACTCCTGCTCCACGCCACCGTCCTGCGAGAATTTTTGCTGCTGGTCTTCCATAACAACCTCCGAATTTCGTTATTCAGAGTGTACCCAATTTCCGCCTGGTCGCCCGCTCGGTTTCCTCACAAAAAAGCGCCTGAGGTCAGGCGCTTTACATGATGTTATATTCTTCTGGCGAGAAACCCGTCGGCTTTGCAACGCGGTCGGCGTCGCAGGCTCTTCCCCTACTTGCGAACCTTACGAGAAGCAGCAACAAAACCAAGGCCGCTTACTGCAAGAACAGAAGCTGGAACTACAACATCTGCGATACCAGTTGCAGGAAGTACGGACTTCTTCGCTGGTGTTGGTGCAGGCGCTGGTGCAGGCTCTGGCTCTGGTGCTGGAGTTGGATCGGGGGTTGGAGTTGGAGTTGGATCGGGGGTTGGAGTTGGAGTTGGATCTGGATTAGGAGCTGGGTCAGGGATACGCACAAAGTAGACAGAAATAACCTCATCGAATGGCTCTGCTGTAACCCAGTGGCCCTTAACGGTAACAGTGCCATCGCCGTTATCAATGATGGTCTCACCGTCAGCGTTACCAACCATAAATCCGTCTGGAATTGGGTTAGTGATATCAGGAAGGAAGTATGCTTCCTCAGGAGCATATGGATTATTCGTTGGATCCATGAGCTCCTCTCTGGTTGGTGCAGGAATAGGAGTTATGCCAGTAGTAGCAGTAGCACCGGTGGTGCTTGTAGGAGCAGGCGTTGTGCCCTCTGCCAGCGCAGATGCTGGAGCAAGTGCCAATGCGGCTACAAGAGCAGATGAAGCGATGCAGACCTTTAAATTCTTCATGTGACTTTTACGCCAAAATTTATGCGCCGGGCCCAACGCCGAGAAGCACAAAATTTTTAGCGCATTCCTTTCTGATATGGATTATTTAGTTTCTCCGTGAGCAGATACTATCATATACATACTGAACAAATGTCGCGTCCGGTCGACATATTCCGTGAACGCACAAAAAAATTTTAAATGACCTTTTAAAACTATTTTTTCCAAAAATTTGATAACATTTCTGCAGGTAAACTATTACGCAACTGAGAGTTGACAAATTTCCAACTCAACTTGGTGGTGTGCAATCGAGGCAATTTTTAGAGTAATAGCCATCACATGTGAATCCCACCACATCACCAACAGAAAGGAACAGCCATGTTACTGAGCGAGAAAATCATGAGCCTCAGAAAGCGTAATGGTTGGTCACAGGAAGAGCTTGCACAACAGCTTGGCGTTTCAAGACAGTCAGTTTCTAAATGGGAGTCTATGGCTTCCATGCCTGATATTCAAAAGATTATGTCCATGAGTGAGCTCTTTGGTGTTTCCACAGACTACCTGCTCAAAGACGAGCTCGAGGAGCTTCCAGCCACTGCCATTGCTGCTGATTACGCGGTCTCTTCGGGGCAGGGTTGACTCTTCGGATCCCGCTGCCGCAAGCACCGTAGCAGCACCACGGACAGCACTGACGGCGGCACCGTTGGCGAATCCACCAGCGACAACGCATCTACCAGCAAAACTGTGGCACCGAAGCTCAGCGTTTCTCTCGACACAGCCACCGAATACCTGGATGCAATCGCACGAACTTCTCGCCCCACGGCAGGTGCAATTACCCTCTTTATCCTGGGGCCCGCGCTTCTTGTCTCGCTTGCAACATACAGCGAAGACGCGCTTTACTTTGATCCGATGCACATTTCTCCAGATGCGATGGGTATCGCAGGCATTTGCATCATGATGCTCTTCATTGCTGCGGGCGTTGGCCTGCTGATTCTCCAGGACATGAAGCTCGCGAAGTTTAAGCAGCTCAAGGAGGCCTCTCTCGAGCTCCAGTACGGTGTCGAAGCCGCCGTTCGTAGACGCGCCGAGTCAACCGAATCGTTGCGCTACATGCAACAAGCCGCCGGCGTCTGCCTTACCATCCTGAGCGCAATCCCCTTCCTTATTGCCTCGTACTATGGGACTGGCCTCATCTTTGCCCTTGGCTTCTTCGTGGCAGCAATTCTGGTTTCTCTTGGCGTTTACCTGCTGGTTTACTCGGGAATCATCAGAGATGGCTATAGGGTTCTTCTCCAGGAAGGCGATTTCTCTCACGACGAGAAAGCAACAAGAGAGACTCCAAATCCGCAGCATTGAAGTACAGGCCAATTGCCAGGGCGTATTTTGGCACCATTACCTTGCTGTACGTGGGCTATAGCTTCATCACCAAGGACTGGAAAAGTTCCTGGATTATCTGGCCTGTTTCCGCGCTCCTCTACCACATCATCATCAGCATCCTGAACGCTCTGAAGAAACGATAGGCGCTTGCCGGCACGAGCCCAGCCTAGGTACAGGTCAAATACGACTCGCAAGAGCTCGGTCTTCTCGACAGACCGAGCTTTTTGTGTATAGCTCGGCGAAGGCTCCTTTGAGCCTGAAAAGTACAAAGAATCTGTGTTTGGGACACAGATTCTTTGTAGAAATTAGGCAGAATCCACCGATTCTTTTACGTTTTCAGGCAAAAGTTACAGATTCTTTGCAGAAATAAGGCGCAGCTACAAGGTCCAAAATCAGTTGCAACTTTATGCGCGACGAGATGCCTGGTACTTCTCGAAAGCAGCCTTTGTATTTCTGCTCCTCTTTCTTGAACATGGCGTTGAAAAATCAGGGTGGTTACCAGAAGAATGACCAGGTACAGCGCAGTAAACGACATCCAAGCCTGAGCCATATTTGGCACCCATCCTCCAATGAGCGCCATCGCCACAAGCGTTGGGAACAGGCAAACGTTGAAGCCAAGAAACCTGTGAAGGTAGCTGAGCTTAGTAATCAGAGGCTGATAGTTGAACCAAATCTGCTGGTAAACCCCCGACAGGACGCCGGCGGCAATCAGCGTAAGAAGTATGATGTTATTTTGCCTGTCACCATAATTGATTGCCAGCGCAATGACGCCATACACAAGCGAGATGCCGGTGAAGCATATCGCGCCACCTGAAATACCTTTGCACATGATTTGACCTACTGTTTTATTGAGTCCCTCATCAAATTCTTGCTGAGTCTCTCGCTCAATTCCTTGCCAGTTTTGTGATTCGTTGCGTTCCATGATGTTCCCTTCTCTGGGATAAAACTGCTGTTAAAGTGTGGTTCGAGTGGTGTTTGGCGCTCGGCACCGGGAGCGATGCGCGAGAAAACCCTCTATCCCCTACACAATTCCAATGCGTCGTTTGATTTCGGCGGCATACTTTCTTGAAGCAACGAGGGTTTTCTCGCCAAGCGACAGCAGCATGCGGCCGGAACCTGCGGGTTTGATGCCCGTAACCTGATCCAAATTGACCAGTTCCTGTCGAGAAGTGCGCACAAACGCCGTGTCTTTGAGCGCGTCCTCGAGCTCGGTCAAGCGACTAGAACTTTCCAGAGTCTCCCCGTTTACCAGGTGAATCAGTGTCACACTGCCATCCGTCTGAATCCATGCAACATCCGCGAGAAGAACGACGCGCCTGTTGATGGTGCCGGGAACGTATCCAGTCATCTTTCCGTCAACCATCTGGAGCTGGCGGACAATTCCCGAAACGCGCGGGTCATCGGGGCCGCTCAAGATGGTCACTTCGATTTGCGCGCGACCCTTTTCTTCAACTACACGAATTTCCATGACACTTCCAAACAACTTACTTGACCTAACGTTTCGTTTTTCTTGCTGCAGCGGAACTGCTCCCCGCTTGCTTCCTTGCCTTAAGGCATCTTTAGAATAACGGTTGCAGCTCTTATGCGGGACTTCGCGTCACTCAAATGCACTAACTGGCTCGTGAAATGCAATCTTTGCGCTTTAGGCATCGGCTGTGCTCTTGAATGCCGCTTTACGCGCCCAATTGCGCCCCAAGCTCGCACTGTGAGCACCCACGAGCGCTCTACACAAAAAGCCGCCCTCAAAATGAGAGCGGCTTGAAGTTACCGTGCGCTATGCCTGCGAGCGTGTCGACCTCGCCGCAGCTTAGTTCTTAGCTGCGTGAAGCTTGAGTGTGCCCAGCGCAAAGAGAACTGCTGCGCCGCCTGCAATAGCAAACATAAGCGTGTTCTGCAATGCATCGTCGCCGGTATAAGGAGTGCGGGACTTACGAGGCTTAGGGACAACAGGGTTGGTGGTGGTATTGGTGTCTGTGTCGATAAGACCATCGCTGACGTGGGCAGTGTTTACAACCGTAACGTCCTTCTCGCCCTTGTTGACCTTGACCTGGAAGGTAACGGTGAGTGTGTCGCCCGAAGCAACGTTCTGAGTCCAGGTTACGGTGCGTGTAGCTGGGTCGTAGGTGCCGCCATTATCAGCGGAGCCATCAACGTAAGTTGTGTGCTCTGGGATGACATCGGTGATGGTGACATCGCGAGCGGTGTTGGTGGTGTTGGTGTAGGTAACGGAGTACGTAAGCACCTGACCAGCAGTTACCTTGTTGCCGTCGATGGAGTTACCCTGACCGTCCAGAACGTCCTTCTTTGGCTGAGGCAGAACTACCCAAACGCCAATGAAGTGAGCGTTCTTGTGGTCGATGACCTCGGAATCGTGATCGTAACCGATAAACACCCACGTTCCATCTGGAGTCTCTACGCGAGTAACGCCACCAAGAGGCTGATCAGGGGTAACAGTGGTTCCGTTAGGAATTCTAGTCTGCTTGCCAGGAAGCAAATCCAGGACCTCCTGAGGAAGCTCCCTGTTAGGAGTGCCGCTTACAAACTCGTGGGTCTTCTCGTACAGAAGCTCAGTGGTTACCTTATTGGAGTGAGCAACGTTTCCGTCGACAACCTGTGTGAGCTCGTTATCAATGTTGGAGCCGTCTGTCTCTACCTTGCTGTTGGTAACAGTCTTGTAGGTAATAACAAACTTCTTGCCGCCATTTGCCTTGGTGAGCAGGTGATCCTTGATGTTGACCGTAACCTTCTGGCCGTCAACAGCACAGTGTAATCGGTGCCCTCAGTGAGGGTCTGGCCGTCAAAGCTTACGGTAAGGCTCTGGAAATCAAGGCGCTCGTCAAAGGTGTCAACCATGCTCATCGACTTAATCTTGCCGATGGTATCAATGCCCTGCTTTGGCAGCGTAAAGGTGCCGGTATACGTAATGGTTTCTCCAGCCTTAGCAGGAGCCTGCTCTGGATCAACGGCCTTTACAGGAGCTGGAGTAATTGCCTCAGTGTACACACCAAAAAGGCTGCCGCTGGTAGCTGCACTAGTTGACTCAAATGTCATGCTGTTTGACTTGGACTTAACAGCAAAGCCTGCAAGGTTCTTCTCCTGATCAGGACCAGAGGTACCACGAACAGGATTCCAGGTAATATTGCTACCGCTGGTGCTCTCAACAAGAATGTTCCTGTTATTCATAACAATGCTATCGATGGTGCTATTGGCGTTAATAAGCGAGAAGGTCTCATTTGCGCCAGCATCACCGACAACGTCAATATCGCTTGGCTGCATAACAAGCTTGAGGTCACAAGGGGTGCCATCGGTGTACTTAAGCTCTACTGTTACGTTTGCGTTGATTGCATAGGACCTGAACATATCAGCAGTATAGCTGGGGTGATTCACGTCAATGTAGTCCATAATCTGGAAGGACTTAGTTCCCCAGTTCTCATCAACGGTCAAAAATGCAACGTCAGTCTTATTAGGGTTGTTGTAATCTGCGTTGGCATTCTTAAGGGTAAGGTCCAGAGAGTTGATAGTGACATAGACGTCAACGTCCTTGCCATCAACAGTACCAGCGTTAGAAAACTTCAGCGAAAGAGGCTGGTTATACTGCTGGTTGGAACCGTCTTTAGTTGGCTGAACAACAAAAGCTGTTGAGGGCAGTCTGCCTGTGTCAGAAGCAGGAATCTCTACACGCTTAACGCCAGCTCCCTGCGAGAGAACAGTCATGTTGTCTCTGGTCAGCGTGAACTGGTAAATGTTGATCTGGGTAAGATCACTATCGTCTTTCTGGCGATCAAGTGCCTGAGCTGTGTTAATAGACATAAACAGGCATGCCACAACCATGGTGAGAAAGACTGAGATTCTCTTAAGAAAACCTTTTTTCATGATGGCCCCTCAAAAAGATGTGCATATTACATCTATATTTTCTTACAAATTGATAGCCAAAACATATGAGAAATTAGTATTCACATAAAAAGTGAATTTGGCTGATGAATAGTACAGTTTGCATGGACAGTACTGTTTTGAAAATAGTTCAAATTTTTGTATCCGCACCACATCTGCTTCTTGCGAATATGAATTCATCCGTCGCGCTTCAAGACGCCGCACCCAGTCCGCGGCCTCGGCCCGCAGGCCTCTGCTCACGCGCCTTAGTTTGCTCCGCCAGGACGAGAAGGTCTACCAGCTTGATGATTATCTGGCTCTTGAACTTTCTCTGTCTTGGAGCAAATCCATGCAACGGTATAGCCAACGCAGCCGATAAACAGGCAGGTTAGACCTAACATAAGCATTTTCTCGCCAACGCCAAAGTTAATCTCGTATTGAATTTTGAGCGCCAGCGGAGGATCCTGCAAAGGAAGCCCTGCCTTAGCGAACAGGTAGTATGCACCCATAAGCGCACTTAAAATACCTGAAATTAAAAATCCCTGTGAAAGGTTCTTGGTTACTTGGGCCGCTTTATTCACGTCGCATCATCTCCTTATGTGGCTATAGTAAAGCAAAACGACGAGAAGCCCAAAAAGAGAGCTTCCACATGAACTACCTCCCATTTCTTGGACACGAGAAATGGGAGGCAGTTCAAAACACACCTAAGTCGGATAATCTGTCAAAAAGACGTATACATTACGCTGAAAATACCTCAAACGTGCAGATTATCGTCATTAGGTGTGTAAAATGCCCGCAATTGAGCAGAATATCCGACTTAGGTGTGTTCCTTAGGTGCGGAATTTACCTATAGTTAAATCTTTTATATGACGCTATTCATTTTCTAGCATATTAGCTGAAGTTTATGCATAGAGATGCATATCAGGTAGTGCGACCGCCTAGCTGCCTGGCTATCTTGATTAGGAACATGTCGATTCTTCAGCAGAACCTACCAAAGCTGCGCTATTTTGTGCGCCAGGCCTTAAAAGCCGACGCCAACACGCTGCAGAATCATAATCACCCGCATATGAACTGCCTCCCATTTCTTATGTCCAAGAAATGGGAGGCAGTTCACAAGCCAGCTCTCTTTTCTAAAAAATATATGTCGTATTTTCTGTCTCGTTATTTAATCCAAACCTAAATCTTTTCCTAAATCTTCAATAGCACTGATCAAGAAGTATGTGAAGGCTCTTGAGATATTCCTTTCTTTCTTCACTCGCTTCTGTCTCGCTTTCCATAGCATTTAAAATCTCATTGCTTTTTCAAGCGCAATAACATATATTCTTTCTTTTTCTTGTAAAAGCTGCTTGTTTTTTATCCTCGATACAACCGCGACACAGGTTCCTGCACCAATAGCAACAGGAGCAGCTAAAACAAAAACTCCAGCAACCATACCTCCGCCAACACTGCTCCAGCCGCAGCAAGTCCAGAAGTTATACCTGCAGCAGAAAACCGACAATACCAAGACTATAAAGCGCAGTAAAAGATACTGCACCACCAAATCCAGCGCCGACCACACTGCCGAGAACTTCTGAAATAGAACTTTCTCTAATAGTTCGAGTTTTATCATTCAAAGCAGCCGCACATTCTATTAAGTACATTAACTACCTGTTGTAACGACTCAACACTTGGAAAAACTCATTAACTTTTTATTTTTTTATATATGAATCTGTATGTATGCTGCCCTCTGGTGTTCTCTCACTCATAATGCTTTCCTTTTCTAAAACATCCAATAAAATTTTTTAAAACCACAATGACATGAAAAGATTAGTGAAGTACCCTACAGAAATCTTACTATTTTTCTGTAGGTACTGCTTAACTATTGTTTTTTTGTGTACTCAAACAATCATACAATCAAGTCCATTATTTACTTTCCGCTTGCCATCTTAGCTGGATACCACTTTCTGGAACCACGCCGTAAACAGGCCCATTCCAATAGGAACCAGGTTATTCACAATAACCAAAATACCGCCCACCCATTTTTGAACTGCAAACCAGCTCCAAATGGCCGTTAACACGTACATAGCACCCCAACATGCAGCCAAAATATAATTTGTCTTCATGAACAGCGGATTGTTGTAGGCATTATCTCCGCCGTAGCTGTACTTAACATATGCAGCGCAGAGAGGCTCCTTAGTAAGGCATGATGCAAGCCACATAAGACCAAAAGCCAGGTAACCCAAATTGACAATAAGATTGCTGTCGCCATTTCCGCTCATAAAAACGCCTGCAGACAATGCTCCAACCAGGGCAAATGAAATTCTGTCCCAGATGGTGAACTTGAAGTTCCTCATAATAAGCGGCATTAAAGCAGTAACAAGCAGCACAATCATGGCGCCAACCTGAGAATCAAACGATGTTGCAGTCCAGAAGGTAATCCAAGGGAGCAGCATTGTAATCATCTGCGGATTTTTCTGCGCGTTACCAGCTTTTTTAGCTGACGCATCCTGCGCAGCTTCAGTAGAACTACCAGGAGTGGGACCAAAATACTTGTCCCAATCAATCATGAAGGAAAAAAATCGCCCTCAACGGTATACAGGTGCTTACCCAGCGCCTCTGGTCCACTAATCTCGCCCCTAGAAATGGACTGCCAGACCTCAAACGGAGTGTTGAGCTTTGTCGTGGTAGTGAGGCTACCGTCAGTAAAGACCCTTTACTGCCGTCTTTGCCCAGCAAAATCTGATAGCTACGCCCAAGATCGGTGTAGTTCATCTCAAGCACGCGATCTTTTGCCGTCGTAAGCCGTCTTATCATACAGGGCCGCCATCTGAGAGGTGAAGATATGGTCAAACGGCACCTGCTCAACGGGTTTCTCGCCAGCGTTATTGCTGCCCTGAGTGCTTGTATCGCGAGAAATTCCCCAGCTTGCATCCGCCATCTGCTCAAACATCTCTTTTGGATACAGCAAGACTTTGAGCTCGGCTTTTGTCTGGTCAGAAATGCCGCCCTGAGCGTATTCTATGCCAGCCTTTTTGACAAGCGCCAGGTACTGGTCAGTGCGTGCGGAAAGCTCTTTTACGCGGAAGAGCTCGCCCTGGCCGCAGAAAATGCTCTCGTAGTTGCCCTTGCCAAGAATGTGGTCAAACATCTTGGTAACGCTATCGTAGTTGCCCTCTGACGAATAGAATCCGCAGGTAGAGATAAGAACGTGCTTCTTGCCTGTCATGTCATAGCGAGATTCGTGCGCGCCACTTCCATATCCCCTGTTTGCGTCGCTCATGAAGGGCAAACTCATGGGGAGCTGGCGATCAATCAGGTTCTTCAGCAGTCCAGGTACGTTGAAGTAGTAGAGCGGAAAACTCCAAATAACCAGGTCAGCCCAGAGCTGCTTTTGGATGACGGCTTCTTCATCGTCCGACATAATGCACTTGCCAGGCGTGTTTTTCCAGCAGTGAAAACATCCCTTGCATGGCTTGATGTCCATAGTGGCAACATTGAGCTGCTCAACAGTCACGTCTTCATTGGCGTGCTGCTCGGAGACGCCCTCGATAAAACTCTTAGCAAGACGCAGAGAGTTGCTAGCTTTGCCCTTAGGGCTACCATTAATGAGCAGAATGTTCATGGTGTGCCTCCAGCTCCTTCATGCACTTCTCGCTCCATGCCCTAAGCATTTCCTCGTGCATCTTGCCGTACTCGATAGTAAATTGCCAGAACAATGCCTTCTCTGGATCACCCATTTGAGCTGCGTAAGCGGCCACCGCGCCAGCCGCCAGCTCACTTCCACCAGGAAACGATGAGGCGTTATCTGCGATTCGTTTAAAGAACGCAAGGTTTTCCTCGTAGGAACACTCGCCCCTAAAGAACGTCTGCATCAAAAGCGGAATGCGCAACACCGAGGACTGAGAGTCTTCCCTCAGCCACCTCTGCAACTCTTCTTTGCCGGCTTCAGTTATCGAGAAGACCTTCTTGTCTGGCTTTCCTTTTTGAGCAACGAGCGTTGAAGTAACCCAGCCGTCCTTTTCTAGCGACTGCAGCTCTCTATAAATCTGGCTTGTCTGGGCGGTCCAGAAGTAATTAAGCGACTGTTGAAAGATGGTTTTAATCTCGTAGCCGGACATATCTCCATAATTCAAGAGACCAAGAATCCCTGCTTGAGCAAATCTCTCATCTCCTTGTATTCCACTTGTTGAATATATTATAACGATAGTAGTTCCACTTGTGGAATATGTCAACGAGAAATTCAAAAAACTCTGATTACTTTCTGGCTGAAAAAAGACTCTGCCATTTCTGACAGAGTCTTGATGCAATCTTGACGTAATTCTTACGGAATCCTGACAAGGTCCTGACGCTATCGATTACACGGAAGAAGCAGCGTGTTCACCGCGTTTTCGCGTGTGTCGTCGCGCTCGTCATATGCGTCGTAGGGAGCTTTGGGGTCATGAACTTTGACTGGTTTGTTGACGTTACACACCTCATCGGTATGAGCAAAGACAAAGTTGATGTCATCCGCCCAGCCTGTATGCCCGGTGATAATTTTGGGATTAAGTCCACGCTCACGCAGAATGCCCTCTAGCCTTGCAAGCGATTGAACAGCAAGTTTGTTGTCTTCTGCAAGCTTATTGATAAAGCTATAACCGCCGTCTGCGCCAAACCAGATGGTATCGGCAGAGAATAAATACTCGTCATCAATCAAGTACACCACGTGACCCCAGGTATGACCAGGAACCAAAATTGTTTCGATTTTAATGCCATCAATTTCAAACACTTCCCCGTCGTGTAGAAGTGTCTTTTTATTTGGAATGATCACCTTTGGTAGCTTGAACCAGCCGTTCATTACACGGCGACGAACTTCTCCTGTTAAATACCTATTTTCAACATCGCCAATATAAACCTGTGCGTGACTGAAAAGCTGGTCACTGTCCGACTCAATTGCGCCAATATGATCGGTATCTAGGTGAGTGATTAGAATATGCTGAATATCCTTAGGGTCAATTCCCAGCCAGTCCATCTTTTCTTGCAGGCGATCGTAGCTGTACCCTGCGTCAATCATGATGGTAGTACTGCCTTTAGTGTAGAAGAAAATATTGGCCACATACTCACGTATGCACCTCACGTGCTCATCAATGGCACCTGTGTTAAGGGGCTTAAATATTTCTTTGCCGCGATACACCCACGACATCAGTACTTTTTGAAATTTTGTAGCGCCTTTTGACATTGCTTCGCCTCGATTCTATTTTCCATTCACGGCGTCATTTGATTTGAAAAGCAATCCACCAACGCTATGGACTATACGTGCAGAAAATGATGTCTGAACTTGCCTTTTGATGTTTGTTAGATTTTGCTAACTAAATATTACCCCTCAACTGTCTGCAGCCTATGACTTTTCCGCTAAACGGATAAAAAGCAAGACGCCAGCGTAAAAGATAAGTCTCTGAACAGCAAAAACCGCACCCCAAATAAAATTAGAGCGCGGCTTAATTTCTATCCCCTAGAACATTTGGACTTTAATCAAATTTTTAAACAATGGCCATTTAAGATTTGCCTGTTTCGCCAAACTGTTCTTTATCGTCGTCTATCGCGACCTGTATATCGGAATACTGTATAGGTAATTCAGAATACCGCATAGGCAATGCCCACCGACCAAGTGAATACTCGACAGCAGTATCAAGATTAGAACTCTTAATAGGTATCAATTCATTAAACAGATGATATTCTAATATATTAAGTAAAATATAATTATACGACATAATGTTAGATTTGAATGGAAGGTCAGCATCATCAATCTCTTTCAATTCACCATGGTGGGTAAAATAATTTCTATATTCCACAACAATATCAATAAATCTTTTTCTCATCTATCTTTAAAAAGATTGAACTTGTATCCAGATTCAGGAAATAGCAAACCTCGTAGCTTATCACGCAACACTACGCGTGGCTTCTTCTTCTTTTCTTTAAAAAGTCGCAGAGTATGACTCTAAAGCCTGCATGATTCTCAAAAAAACATTAGTTCGGATGAGCTCACATTAAAAATTGATTCGATATAGAGCTCTAATATAATTTTTAACATATCATATTTTTTTCAAAAACCTCGTTATTGCGTGTTTGTTTTTTTAAATAATCTAATGTTATAAGCTTTTTCCTGCGCATACGATTCTTTTTCTAAAAAGTTAAATGGTATTTGTTCTCCAGAACACACTTATTCTATTTTTGTCTAAATTAGCATCTTCTTCAACATTGGTCTGTTCACAAAAAGCCTCAATCCTATTAAGTTCTTGTTTTTCTCGAGGTGGAAAGTTCAATCAATTGGATGATACATTTAACTTTATCGATAAAATAACCTATAGGTTTATTTTTCGGAACAGCTAATCTCAATTACACTCTCTGTATTATTTAGCAGAGATTGAACAAAAAGGTTCATCCTCGTTTACTGTAAATTTATTATACCAAACGTAATATGTAGCTTGAAATTCATCGGAAGTATAGATCAACTTACGTTCCTCAACGCCTTGTGGTAGTTTTATTCTATTACTGCTAAAATCATAAATTCCTCCCCAATCCAGTGCATTTTTAATATAAAAAGACATTTTTATTAAACTTTTGGCTCTATTTCATTTTTACAATTTCTCTATTAAAAATCTGCCTCGAAAAAGAACATGATTTTTTCAAAATTATAAAAGAATCTTAATTGTTTACAGTTCAATAGTGTAAATTCATATCCATTTATCAATTTTTCCAGAAATACAATTTATCTCTTCTGGGACCTTTGAAGGATCCTCTGTTTTACTATCTAAAAATAAGATGCAGTCGTGCGACCAAATTTTTTATTTACGTATAAATCGACTTCATGTTCCCCATCATATATTACTTTTTCCTCTACCAAAATAACTATAAGTTGGATGTAATTCCATCACACGTCTCCAATACGCTTCATGCATCTAAGTAAAAACATGCAAACTTTTTTTTAATCTCCCATGTCGCACAATCTAAAAAGCGGCATTTCTTTTAATTCGCAGCTGCATAGAGCTCAAATAAATGCCTAACTATCTTTTCTTCATCTCCATCAAAGTTCACGCCATATGCAAATTCAACAGCAGTATCAAGTGCTTTGTGGGTCGCCAACAAATCACCAGGCATCTTATTTGGATCATAGAGGCTAGCGAGAGATTTGTTTGAATAATTGTCTCGAATATCGAGAATAGATTTCGCGCAAGTCTCAATAACTTTTCTTTGCTCAATGGTCGGATTAGGCCAAATAAAATTGTTATAGACAATTGCAAGTGAGTAGCTGTAGTCAGACTTCATGCGCATTGCAACTACACGCATAAATGCGTTATGAAACTGAGATGTAAGTACTCCGAATTGGTATAGTGTTCCATTAGGAATAATACTAACTTTATTATTAGCAATAACACTGTCATCAATATATCCTATCGGGATATATTGTCTTCGCTGAGATGACACGAGAGGTACAACAATCGCAGTCTTTGGATTATTTAAGTCTCTAAATAACCAAGGTTTTTCTGCTAATTTTAATGACTGTTTATCGCTACTTGACAGCCTTTCAACACGTGTATCTTCAACCCTTTTCTTAACTAGCGGCATATCGTAAATCAACTCTATAGGACAATCAACCAACCATAGACACAACGCTCTTGTGAATTAATAAATTCTTTAGACCCCTATATATTTTTAATATATGGTCTGACTCGTCGATCTGCCTTAATTAGTTGTTCTTTTTCTTTAGGAGTTAACGTTAATGGAAGACATTTAACTGCTTTATTTCCCGCAATCATTGGCGGCACATCACACAATGGACGAAGACGCTTTGAAATGAGAACATTTTGGAGCATCGATAAGATAAGGACTAATATTACTTGCATTTTTAAATGTTCCATCACTAAAGAAAAGGGCTTTTTCTTTTTCCATCCAATGTTATTAAATCCAATAATTACACAATGCACGCTTGCTTGATCAGCGGCCTCACTTCCCCATACAAAAGTCCTATAAGCAAATAAAATCTGTGTTTGATATTTATCGAATAAGTACCTCCACAAAATTGATGGCTCTATTCCTCGACTAATACTATTTGTTGATACAAAAGCACACTTTATATCTTTATTTCCACAATATTCAGCAGCTTTTAAAATACCATCCACTAACGTAATCTAGTAGACCTACGTCACTTAAGCCTGTATTCAAATTTAAAATATCTGAACGTTGTTCTTGTGACTGGTACTTTGATCCAATAAAAGGAGGATTCCCCATTATGTAAGAACACTCACTCGCAGAAAGTATATCATTCCAATCTATGCGAGAGCATTGCCCTCCACAATATGAGCTGACTCCCGTAATGGAAAATCGTCATCATTTACTTCATAGAACATAAAATTTTCGCCATTAGCTTTTAACCTACTAATCCACAGAGCTGTCTCAGCTACTGTGACTGCAAAATCATTAATTTCTATTCCATAAAACTGGTTTAAAGAAATACGTCTTCCATTATATTCATCTTCGCCGAAACTAAGACCGGATTGACCTTGATGAATTTCAGCAAGAACTAAATCTTCGAGTCTACGCAGGCAGATATAAATCTCCGTCAAAAAATTACCAGATCCACATGCTGGGTCTAAAAACTTTAATCCACATAACTTTTCATGAAATCGCAAGAGAGCGTTTTTACGCTTTCGGGGAGTCGCTCCATCTTCATTCTTTATGTCATCAAACTCCCGCTTCAGGTCATCGAGAAAGAGTGGATCAATAACCTTATGAATATTCTCGGGAGATGTATAGTGCATTCCGCCGGATCTACGCGTCTCAGGATTTAGCGTACTCTCAAAAATACCTCCGAAAATAGTTGGTGAAATTTGAGACCAGTCAATTGCAGCAGACACTTCTTCCAACAGGAACTGTTTAGCTTCTTCAGTAAAAATCGGAATCTCAGTTTCCTCACGGAATAAGCCCCCGTTGACATATGGGAAAATTTTCACGTCCACATCATAAGGATCACGATCGTTGAGATTAGTATCCAAGACTTTAAATAGACGTTTAAGCGCAATGCGGAGCTGATTTGCGGGAACATTTTGCAGATAGTTAAAGAAGGAATCTTAACAAACAAGTCCGCATCCTCGCAGTAAAGACAAAATACAAGGCGGACACATAAAACATTAAGGGCGTGCATGGACTTCTCTGAGTCGGGGTCATAATAACCCTCACGCATCATATCGTAAAGCCTACCAATTAACTCGCCTGCCTTGATAGAGACCTGTTTCTTTTTCTAGGCGACTGTTACTTGGATCAGTAATAAAGGACATATATTCAGGATGCTCTGCAAATTCATCGAGAGTAAATTCAAAGGCGTTATCAGACAGCTGGCTTTTACTGGTCGTGTCCCGAAAAGTGGTGTAAGCAAGCATTTCAGGTGTTTAAAAGAAGTGCGGTTATTTCCTAAAATATAGTCACCAAACCAATTCAGAAAGGAAATAACCGCAATGCAAACTCTACACGAAACTGAGCTCTCCTACACCCAAGATCACAAATTAGATCTTAATGGTATGGCACGAACACTGCTTGAAGACTTAGTAAATACCGTAATGGTTGAGCAAGTAGAAGAGCTTGGTTGTGTTCGTAATGGATACCGTGAGCGAAAGCTGGTAACGTCAGTTGGAACTCTTACCTTAAAAATTCCTAAACTCCGTGAAGGAACCTATTTTCCTGACGATATCGTAAGCAAGTGGAGCAGATGTGATACAGCTCTTGCAAGCTGTATCTGTGATATGTGGACTCTAGGTATCTCAAACAGAAAGGTAGAAAAAGCACTGAGTGAGCTTGGTGTTGAAAAGATTAGTAAAAGCAGAGTCTCGAGACTTGTCAAGTCTTTAGATGAAGAGGTAGATGACTTAAGACACGGCTCTTTGTCTTTTGACAGATGGCCTTACCTTTGGCTTGACGCAACCTATATTCCTATAAGAGAAGCAGGACATACAACCAAGCGTGCTGTCGTTATTGCTATAGCAGTAAACACAGAAGCTAAAAGACAAATCATAGGGCTTGAGTGTATAGATACCGAGTCTTATCTTTCCTGGAAAGACTTTCTTATCTCTTTGAGAGAACGAGGACTGAGTGGCGTGAGACTTGTTATCTCTGATGCTCACGCTGGTCTTGTAAGAGCAATTGGTGAGGTACTCACAGGCGCTGCCTGGCAAAACTGTCTTTGTCACTTAGAGAGAAATGTCTTTGATAGATGTAGAACAAAAACTCAGGGGAAAGCAGTTATTGCTGCTATGAAGCATACCTTTGAAGCTAGTGATACTGATTTGGTACGCACAGGCTTTGAACACCTCTATGAAGTGTATGAAAAGATAGACCCAAAAGGAGCACACCTTCTAGAAGAGTCAGAGCCATATGTACTTACTTATCTGGACTTTCCAAAAGAACACGCTCATTGGATACGTACAAACAATCTCTGTGAAAGACTCAACAAAGAGATAAAGAAGCGTACACGTGTTGTTGGAGTATTTCCCTCCAAACAAGCAATGCTTCGCCTTGTAGGAGCGGTTTGTATCGATCAAAACGAAGAGTGGTTTGTAGCAACGCATTTCATGGACAAACGCTCTCTTCTCTTTGAAGAACCTCCTAAGAGAGAGTCATGTACACAAGAGACCATCAACCATCTCTTACAAGTAATTGATAGTGACTTTAAGGTTTGTAAAGAGGTGGCATAATGTAGGCTAGAAGGCAGTAAGGAAATAGCCTTACACCACTTTTTGAGACGTGACTCTTTTACTCCATTTATCACGATCATAGACCCGAAACTCACCAAAATTGCATGTAACCACAAAGCGAGGTTGCTCCAAACGAGGAAGTTCATCAACATAATCTAGCGCTTGCATTAACGGAGTCTTCTTTTTGTTCTGTCTTACGTCATAATCATCAAGATTTGCACCGTAAGACTTTTTGCTCGATTAATACATTTGCATCGCGAATCCACACATCTATAAATCCACCAGAGGGAAGATGATGCTCAAAAGCACGTCGTCCGCATGCTGATATCCAATAGCGCGAAGAGCTTTGCAGCCAGAACTGCTGCGTCTCGCCCTTCTCGTATCCCTTTATCGCGCCATCGGTCACAGAAATCACGTACAGCTTTTTTGTCGTACGACATGCTTTTCCTCCTATATCAATGTTTATAACCATTATCGCGCTATTTCCTATTAGCCGGCTCGATATCTATGACTACGACAAAATTCATTCGACAAACGGACTGCTATTTGAATTAATACCTGTTCTATTCTTTTTTTCAAAACTTAGTTGATGTTTAAAATCTAAATGAAGCGCAACAGCTGTAAGTTCGAGGCGAAAGACGTTTAGAATCAACTGAAAATAGTCTTCGACCCATAAAAAGAAGGCAGCCTTATAAGCTGCCTTCAGACGTATAAGCAAGTGTGAGAATATTCTTAAAATAATATC
>BNJU01001238.1_pt1 | contig 142365 bp, 170 predicted proteins | sample 8539281 | NCBI WGS metagenome assembly BNJU01 (sample SAMD00202456, study PRJDB9452) | human saliva metagenome | isolation source: human saliva | place: Japan
CAAAAGTTAGACAGAAAAATCTAACTTTTTGGGGTGCAGTTCATCTTCAATCTTTTTCTAGAGAAAATTTAAAAACTCAAGAATAGCATTAAATCAGCATTTCAAAAAGTTTTTCACTATATGGTGGGATATCTCTATTAGGGCAATTTAAAATTAGAGATTCATTCTTAGTTTACTGTGCCCGATTTTTTTATAAACACATCTACTTTAACCAAAGATGTTCCCTGAGGAGTGTTTATGATAAAATAAGGATTATGGACAAACCATCCAGCTGCAAAAACTATCATTACAGAAAAATGAGAAACCATATTCGATAAACAAACAGTGTCTTCAAAGACAAGTTAAAGAGAAAATATGACTGATTTTTTTCTAGGATGAAAGGATCAATAGGTTCAGAAGGGAGAAATATGCTAAATATCTTTGTATTAGAAGATGATTTTTCTACAACAAACACGTATTGAAACAGCAATCAAGAAATGTATGATAGACCATCATCTAAAGTATAAATACTTAGAGGTATTTGGGAAGCCAACACAATTGTTAGAGGCCATCAAAGAGACAGGAAATCACCAATTCTTTTTTTAGATATTGAAATTAAAGGGAAGAAAAAGGAATGGAAATTGCGCGTGAAATTCGTGAAAAAGATCCTAGCGCTTCAATCGTATTCGTAACGACTCACTCAGAATTCATGCCCTGTTACCTATCGTTATCGCGTCTCCGCTTTGGATTTTATTGATAAAGGATTAAATGATCAGGATTATCAGGAAGCGATCTCATCTGTTTTGATACATGCTGCTGAGAACGTCAATAAAAACAATAGGGAGGATTCTTCAGCTTTAAATCAGAGCATTCCCAGATTCAAGTCCCTTTCTCAGATATTCTATATTTTGAGACATCTTCGACCGTTCATAAGGTCGTTTTTAACAACTAAAAAAAGGACACATGGAATTTTTATGGTAAAGTCTCAGATATTGCTAAAACCGACAAGCGACTTTTACCAAAGTCATCGAGCTTACGTTGTAAATCCAGAGAATGTCGTGCGTATTGATAAAGCAAATCATATTGTTTATTTTGAAAACGATGAATCATGCTTTGTATCACGTTTAAAACTGAAAGGGCTAGTTGAAAAGGTAGATAAAAATGACTCTAGAGTTTGAAGGTGTGTTTTTGTTAGTTGGTTAATAAGGTTAGTTATTTTTCAACAAATTAGTTATTCAAAAATTTAAATTACCATATTTGTTTTTAATACCTGCCCCTACTGACATTGATTGAATACTATTATTATGATGTTGTCTTTTTGGGAGAAATAGTATTTTTACCTTCCATCACTTTCTTTCTAAAATCTCGAGAAAGATGGAATTGGTTACAATACATATTCTACTGTTTTTTACTTTAACAATTTTTGATATGTTGAGCAGTCTATCATCTATCTATTTCAGTTTTTTATTTAGAGTATCAGAGGAAGTTTTAGATAAAAATATATGGATGGATTGGATACCAATACTTTTTAACCTTTTCCTGTATACATTATATTTTTTAAAAATATTTCGAATTAATATCGAGTTACTTTCACAAGAGGTTAGAAATAATAAATTTTCAATGGTAGTAAAGATTTTTTTAGTATAACGATGATAATCTATTACCTCTTAAGTTATATACTCTCAAGTATACCCTACACTTGAATATGCTGGTTTATTTCCTACCCATATAGACGATATATACTACAAAAGAATAGTTATCTTCAGTTACATCCCTATCTTTTTTAGGTTTTCTATTTTATATCCAACACATTATTAAAGAAAATATCAATATAGAAATTCAAAGATGAAAGATTCACAGATAGATTCAATAAGTAAATATAGCAATCACATTGAATCTCTTTACAAAAGAAGTGAGAAGTTTTCGTCATGATTATACAAATATATTAGTCAGCTTAAATGAATCGATAAAGAAAAGAGATATAGATGGGGTAGAGAGGATCTATAATGCCGTACTGAAAGAGTCTGATAAATCCTTTTACAATAGTCAATACGACATTGCTAAACTTGTTCATTTAAAAAACCTAGCAATGAAATCGGTTGTATCTGCAAAATTGATTGAAGCACAAAATCGAGGAATTGATGTATCTGTAGAAATAGCTGAACCTATCGGAACTCCTCAAATAGATTTAGTCGATTTTATTACGATACTATCTGTCTTTTTAGATAATGCCATAGAAGCTGCAGTTAACGCAGAAGCTCCAAGAATTAGTTTTACTTATTTTCAAGAGAATGAAAATAAAATTTTAGTTATCTATAATACCACTGCTGACTATAAGATCCCTACTAAAAATATTTTCCAATATGGAGTCTCAACCAAAGGAGAGGGACGAGGTATCGGTCTTTCAAATGTCAAACAAATCCTTTCCAAATATCCTAAAGTCACTTTAGAAACAAAAAGTATAGATCATGAATTTACTCATGAATTAAAGATGTACGAAGGATAACTTTAAAACTAGATAAATGGTCTGTTTTTTATAATTCCATTCATTATAAAAAAACAGACCATTTATTAGATTGATCATTTCTTTTTATTAAATTTGAAATATACTGTTGTGTGTAAGAACTTAGAAAACTAAAACCGAGTTACAATTGTTTAGTGAATTCACCCACATTCTGTTTATGATTATAGTTAGGAGAACTAGCCCATGTTTAATAGATTAACAAGCTCTGTCTTTCAGTCTATCTTGAAAAGGAGAGATACGAAGATCTTCTTATCCTTTTGTCTATTACCTATCCTTGTTCCATTTTTGGCAGGAAATATGGAAGATATGAAAACCGACTATACGAAATAGTTTTTTATCTTTCTTTGATATCACTCTTTTAACACAGTATCGTTTAACAATCCCAGTACTCATTTTTTCCATATTGATTTCTTCCGTTTTTAGAGATGAAATTGATAGCAAGATCATGTTTTTATACAAAGATATTAAGCGTTCTAAAATTTTCAACGCAAAAATACTCGGACTATTTTTAGTTTATATCCTCTATTTATTTGGAACTTTTTTTGCAACTTTCATTACTTATTATGGCATTATGTTGCCTAGATTTGGAGTTGATTCTAACTTCTTACCTTCAAGCTCGATTTTAGTAGAGAAATCTATCTTGTCAATTCTTTCTGTGGTTTTACTTAATCTTATAACAACCGTCATGGTTGCGATGGTTTCCATTAAATCTAAGACCTTAGTGGCTGTTTTAGTAGGAATCTTCTTCACTTTATTTGCCTTCACAGCTCCCTTACTGATTGGAGTAAAGTATGTGATTCCAACCACTTATGCAAATGCTTTACAAGCAGGTGAGTTCGGTTTAACGCTGTTAATCATCATTGGCTTGTCTTGCATTTACTTCTTACCTAGCTATTTCTCAGCTAGAAAGAATTTTGAAAGAATAGAGTTTTAAAAAGAGCAAGCTGACTCATTTATTATTTATAAATAAATTGAAAGGAAACTAGATATGCTAAAAATTGAAAGTATTTCAAAAAATTTGTTGGGAATGACTTTTTATTCGCTCAAAAGATATCAGTATGGAAATCAATAAGGGGGAGATTGTAGGTCTTTGATTGGTAAAAATGGTGCGGGTAAATCGACACTCATGAAGCTGATGGCAAAATCACTAAAACCAACTTCTGGACTTATTACCTATAATGGGATCGATATTCATAGTAAAGACAATGTATTAACAGACTTTGGTATTATGATCGATCCAGTATTCTACCCAGAAAATGTCCGTTATTGATAACTTAAAAATTTTATCTACGTTTACATGGGAAAGAGGAGCTTTTTCAAATATTGAACCAACTTTGAAATTGGTAGAACTATGGGAAGCTAGAAATAGAAAACCAAAAGGATTTTCTTTTGGTATGAAGCAAAGGACAGCCTTGGCAATTGCTTTGGTTGCCGAACCAGACTTCCTTATTCTAGATGAACCATTCGTTGGACTAGATCCGATTGGTGTTCAGAAATTAATTGATATTTTGAAAAATGGTCTAAATGAGAGACAAATTTCAATGCTTATCTCTAGCCACCAATTAGGAGAGCTAGAAGCCTTGTGTGAACGTTATGTCTATATTGAAGCTGGTCATTTGGCGGATGCGTTTGACGGTGCAACTTGTCCAAGTTTACTTGTATACTTGAATGAGACTAAGAATCTTGAAGTGATTCAGTCTTTATTAAGTGATGATGTCATTCTAGAAGGGCAACGTTTCTAGACATTTCTACAAACATATCCTCTGAACAGATTAATGAGATATTTTAAAATATTAGGAAATCATACCTTGATTGAGAAGATAGAGGTGAAAGAGAACCACCTAAAAGAGATCTTTTACGAAAGGACAGTAACATATGAAACAAATCTTACCTGCCATTTTTCACATCTGTCTGGAAGCGTAAAGAAACCAAGATTTACCTGCTGTTCGTTTTTATTTCCAGTTATCTTTCTTCTAGCTTCCCTTTTTGGAAAATCTAATTTCATGCAAATTTCCGTAATAGGAGATAATAGAGTAAGTGGGATAGCCTTTTCTAGATATGATGATCAGTTCAGCAGATTCATTTATCTTACCTACTCTTGCAATCTATTTCTTGACAATTTCTGTCTTTCAGACGAGAGATAGATGATCATACTATGTTCTTTATATAGAGATTTAAGCCGTAAGAACATATTTTTCAAAAATATCTTAGTTTACTCTCAATCTTGGTACTATTTTATATTCTATTTACTTGTGTTTCTACAACAGTCTATTTTACCAGGGTCGTTCAGTTTCCTTTTGCGTCGAATACCTTTTTGATAACGATTTATCTATTACTTTATCAACCCTAGAGGATATTTTTGGAATCTTTTTAAAAGACATTTTTTCAGTAACTGTCGCTTCTGTGTTATGCCTTTATTTAAAAACAGGCTCAACCATAGTGGTAGCTATTATTTTAACAATTGCAAGCATGGTGACTTCCATGATTGGCGGGAGTTGTTGCCATGCTTTTTCCGAATGGATATAACAGATTGCTTAATGACGACATTTTGTCCACTCCACAAGCATTCTTGGGAGCACTGGGCATTACCCTCGTCTATGCCTTTATTCTCCTAATCATTGGTTCTAAAAAGTTTCAAAATTTGGAGTTTTGATGTGACAGGACTTGACCTGCTACCTATAATCTAATGACGTATACCTTGTTTACAATGTACGATTGAAAGATACACGCTTTCTCTTTATCATCAAAAACTCTAAGCAGGCTCACCTGCTAACTCATGACAGACAAAGAAAGTTCGTCTTATAATGAAGGTGAACAATACAAACCGTGGTCTTTAATAGGGCTTTGCCTAGCCTGTATCAAAAACTGAATGAATAAAGAGTCATGAGTAACTCGAATATGCCTTGAGCATGAAAATAAAATTACTAATAGCCTCTGTTCTATTGTTCAATATGTACTGACCCCTTTTCAATGAGGAAACATAATGATAGACCTGTAAATTCAGTAGTAAAACCCTTTGTTAAATCGTAGAAATCAACATGTCAAAGAACTTTGATAGCCATTTTTTGTATAGGATAGAATGAAATCCAAAGCGAGATCTTATGTCAGTCGAAACAAATTCAGCACTATCGTAAAGAGAAAACTTATCTCAAGACGAATTAGCTGAAATCATCTTTGTCAGCCGTCAATCCATTTCCAACTGGGAACGCGGCGCAACCTATCCTGATATTCAAAACCTGCTCTTACTAAGCAAGGTCTTTGAAGTGTCATTGGACAAACTAGTCAAAGGAGATTTGGAAACCATGAAACAAATCATTCACGACCAAGAATTTATGCGCTATCAAAAAGATGAAGTGGTCTTTAGCTTACTGCTAATTGGCAGTCCTATCATCAGCACTCCCCTCATTCTTTATTTGGATGGATACGGCATCGCTATTAGTTGCTTGATTCTTGCTGTCGATATATTCTACGCCCTACGCATTGAAAAATTCAAGAAAAAGCATAATCTTCGTACTTATCGCCAGCTTGTCGCCTATGAACAAGGATGCAGTCTGAGCGAGATTGAAGAAGCTGAGGAAAAGGCAAAAGCTCCTCTACCAAAAAATCATCCTTCCTCTTCTATTTGGCCTTGGGGTTGGTGCCATTACTCTACTGCTATCCTGGTTCTTACTGACTTTTTTCCCTATCAAATAAAAGCGAAGTCATCAGACCTCGCTTTTTAACTGTCTTTAAAGTTATAGAGTTGCGGATAGTGATCACACTCGGGATTTTTAGGATGGCAGATAGCCCGTCCAAAATAGATCATGGCCTGATGAGCTGGGAGCCAGCGCTCAGGGGGAAGAACATCCATAACTCGTTTTTCCACTTCTAATGGTGTTGCTGACTTCTTGACAATGTCATGGTGCTTGCAGATCCGCTCTACATGGGTATCAACAGCAAAGGCAGGAATGCCAAATCCTACACTCATGACCACATTGGCTGTTTTGCGTCCCACTCCAGCTAAGCTCTCTAATTCTTCACGCGTCTGTGGGACTTGGCCATCAAAGTTGTCCAACAATTGTTGAGCACATTTTTTGAGAAATTTAGCCTTATTGCGATAGAGGCCTAATTTGGAAATATGCTTGGCAATGTCGGCTTCACTGGCGACCGCCATGTCCTGAGGAGTTGGGAAAGCTTCAAACAAAGCGGGAGTTGCCTTATTGACCGCGGCATCCGTTGTTTGGGCAGAAAGCATGACCGCTACTAATAATTCAAAATGGTTGCGAAAATCCAAACTTGGCTGAGCATCTGGAAAGAGGGCGATAATTTCTTCAATCACATGTCGTGCCCGTTTTTTTGATAAAACCATAACGTCTCCTTTGCATTACTAGAATCTATTATAGCATGAAGAACCAGTTACTTTACAGAATCAGCTTAGCAAAATAGGACTAGCCAAGAGCTAGTCCTATTATCTTAAGCTTTTCTATACTAATCTCTTCAAGAAAGTCATCAAGGTTTGAGCAGAACGCTCGCCAGCCTCTACGATAAATTCATCAAAAGAGATATTAGCTGCGTGATCTGCCGTATCACTCATAGCCCGAATGACCATGAAAGGACGGCCAGCTGCATGAGCCGCTTGGGCAATGGCTGCCCCTTCCATCTCAACTGCCAATACTTCTGGGAAATGCTCCCGAATCGCTGCGACTTTTTCTTCACTCGCGATAAAGCTATCCCCAGTCGCAATCAGGCCAACATGGGTTGGTGTTTGTTCCTCAGCTAGCACTTTTTTCATCTCTGAAACAAAATAGCGGCTGGATTCAAAGTAAAGAGGTTGCCCTGCCATCTGGCCATAGTCATAACCAAAAGCTGTCACATCGACATCATGGTAGGCCAATTTGTCCGCTAGGACGATATCCCCAACAGCCATCCCTGGTGCTACGGCACCTGCAGAACCTGTATTGATAATGGCTTCCACCTTAAAATCGTTGGCCAACACAGCCACACTCATGGCTGACATGACTTTTCCGATACCACTTTCAACCAAGACCACTTCATGGCGACCAATCGACCCTGTATAGTAGACTTTTCCTAGGCGAAGGTGTTTCTCTCCGTTCTGCAAAGCTTCCACTAAGATTTTTAATTCTTGTGGCATGGCCGCAATGATTCCAATTTTCATAATCGTCACTCCTTTGGTAGACGCTCCTTATAAGCGCCAGATTGCAAGAATTAACAAGATGAGGAGCAGGATGACCCAAAATAAGATCTTATTCAATTTTGATTGAATCACCTCATCTTTTTGGTTCTCAATCCGACGACTCTTGGTCACTGTAGGTTGGACTCTGATTGGAATAGTCTCCTGAGGATACGATGCTCCATGTCCACTATCTCCTTCCCCTGAGGTCACTGGCCGTTCATAACCAAATCCCCTGTTTCCTGTCGGGAGAATTTTTGTTTCTTCCTCATCAAAGAGCGGGGGACCAGAGATTGCTTCTCCTCGGTTTGCCCGCTCAATCATTTCATCTGTTAATAAAGGTTTTCCCATTGGATCCTCCTCTATTCTTTAATTGTTTTGTAGATGTTTCCAGTATTGAATTGCCATAATGGTTTTGGCATCACAGATATCACCCCTTTGGATGAGCTCCTCAGCTTCTGCTAAAGTCACCTCAAAGAGCTCTAAGGTCTCATCTTCATCTTGAGGGCGAGGATTTTCCACTTTTTTCAAATTGGTCGCAAGATAGAGTTTGATCCGCTCGTTGCAAAATCCAATGGCAGAATAAAAATCATACAACAACTCTAGATCCGCTGTGTAACCAATTTCTTCTTCCAATTCACGCAGAGCAGCTGCTTGAGGATCCGCATTTTCACCCTTTTCCAACTTCCCTGCTGGAATCTCTACAGAAGTCCTCTCGATCGCCTTGCGGTACTGCTTGACCAAAATGGTCTTGCCCTCATCTGTGATCGGTAAAACCGCTACTGCTCCATTATGAAAGATTAAATCACGCTGCGCTTGACCTTTCCCGTCGGGCAGTTCCACTTGATCTGTGACTACTTGGAAAATCGGTCCTTGGTAAATCTCCTTGCGTTCAATGGTTTTTTCTTCAAATTGCATGAAAAATCTCCTATTTATTTTTTTAGGATGGTGAGGAAGGCGAGTCGCGTACTCATCCTTATTGACTTGACGACCACGACCAATCGCAATCGCGTCAGCTGGCACATCCTTGGTAATGGTGGATCCAGCACCGACTAAGGAATTATCGCCTAATTCAACTGGTGCAATGATGGTCGAATTTGAGCCAACAAAGACGTTGTGCCAATAAGGGTCTTGTATTTATTTTTCCCATCATAGTTGACGGTAATGGTCCCTGCACCAAAGTTGACGTTGCTACCGACTTCACAGTTACCAATGTAGGTCAGATGACCCGCTTTGGTATTTTCGCCAATAGACGAACCTTTGACTTCGACAAAGTTTCCAATATGGACATCTTTGGCCAGGCTAGAACCAGGACGAATATGAGCGTATGGTCCTACTGTCACGCCATCGGCTACTGTGCTTTCTTCAATCATAGAGTTAGTAATAACGGCACCCGCACCGATTTCACTATCCACGATATAGGTTCCATTGGTTAAGACTGTCTCAGCCCCAATTTTTGTGTGCCCTTTTAGGGTAACATTGGCTTCGATTTGTACCTCAGGAGCGATTTCGACATCGATATCGATATAGGCCGCATCAGGATTGACAAAGCTCACTCCATTGACCATATGAGCTTGGTTAATGCGACGACGCATGATGCCTTCTGCTGTCGCAAGGGCCACGCGGTCGTTAACCCCAAGACTTTCATCAAAATCTTTGAGCGTATAGGCTCCGACTTTTTCACCAGCTTCACGGAAAATTCCAATCACATCAGTAATATAGTATTCACCTTGGGCATTGTTGGTGTTGATATTCTTTAAGGCTTCAAAGAGGCGGGCATTGTCAAAAATATAAGTCCCTGTATTGATTTCTTTGATTTGCTTTTCAAAATCTGTCGCATCTTTTTGCTCGACGATGCGAAGCACTTCCGCATTGTCATTACGGATAATCCGGCCATAACCAAATGGATTCGCTGCTTCGGCTGTTAAAATCGTTGCCACATTTTTGTGGTTGATATGAAAATCGATCAAGTGTTTGAGGCTTTCACCCGTAATCAAAGGTGTATCCCCCTGCGATGACAAGGGTGTGGCCTTCAAGAGCTTCCAAGACTGGCTCTGCCATCATAACTGCATGACCAGTTCCCAATTGTTCGGTTTGTTTGACAAACTCGGTTTGTCCCGCTAAGACTTGCTCCACCAATTCAGCCTTGTGGCCGACCACTGTAACTGTTTTTTCAGGCTCAATCGCTCCTACACTACGGAAAACATGTTCCAACATAGAGATCCCAGCAACCTTGTGAAGAACCTTCGGCAAATCTGATTTCATACGGGTACCTTTTCCCGCTGCTAAAATAATGGCATAATTTGGCATAGACATTCTCTTTTCTGTACAATATCGCTTACATTATACCATTTTTTTAGCCCCTTTTGGAAAATATAGACCCAAACCAAAGGGAGTGGGAAAGAACTTCGACTAATTAAACAAAAGTTGAAAAGGTTCCCCAAACCTTTTCAATTTTCCCACCCCCGCACAGCTCCAACAGTCTGGGAGACTGTTGGAGGTTGCAGATAAAGAAAACATTGTTTTCCATCTTCATAGGTCATCTTTGGAGCTAAGTAACGAACAAATAGAACTGGCAGATCCACACCTAAACAGTGCGTCACATGACAGTTATTCCTATTAAACATCGAAGGCTGGACAGTTTTTGCCCAGCCTCGTTCTATAATGGATAAACCTTGCGAAATTCTTCTAAAACAACCTTGCTTTCAGGTGTAAAAGTCAGTCCGGCCTCGCTCATCCACTCCGTGAAAAACTCCTCATGAACCTGACGCCAATAGGCTAGAGATTTGTCTCCTTCACCTTCCTTATAGGCATGGTCAGCAGACACTTGATGGAAGGGCTGAACAGAAACCTTGGTAATTTCGACAATGCAGATAGCCTGATCTTTGACTGATCTAAAATGATATCAAAGGTCCCTTCTTGGGGAAGGGGTTCGTCCTCCACTGCATAAAGGTCGTAAGCTGAGGCTGTTGCTGTTTTTTCGCCTTTTAAAACCAAGTCCGCTAAAGAGATCTGCTTCCACTCCAAAAGCCCAGGCGTCTATCTCATCACCGATAGAGGGATTGATTTTCTTGTAGGCATTCCACATTTCTTGCGGTGTCATGGGTTCTCCTTTGTAATTTTTTTACTTTCTTCTTTTATATGTTTAAGATGGTCTGGATGGTCAATTTCTAAATCAAAAATCTCTGGAATAGAGCTGTAATGGAGAATACATTCGATACCCATCTGATTCATTTTTTGTATGAAAGAAGTATTCAGATAGCCTGCTACAGCAAAATCAATCTTGTTCTTCCTTGCTTTATCCTGCATCTGTCTCAACATATCTAACATAATTGGACTTTCCATATCATGCCATTGACTGTTTCTCACAGTCGCAAAAATAAAAGAAGTTAAATCATTCATTCCAACTACAATCTTTGAAATACCAGTTTCCAGTATCCTGTCCAAGTCGAAATAAGCTGATGGTAATTCAATCATCGTGCCAACTTTCCCGGTAAAACCATACTGACGCAATACTGTAATAGCTTGTTTTAATTGTTCGGCATCATTGACAAAAGGAAAAATAACAGACAGATTGGGATTGGTTTGAAAAACTTCTGTAACAACATTTGTCTCAGCCTGAAATTCATCTGGACACGCCAACAAACGCCTGATACCTCTGTATCCAAATAAGGGGTGACGTTCGTCAAAATACTCTTTAGTCCCGTCTAGACTATTTGCTTCTGCATTTGTTAACTCTGAAAAGCGATACCAGACTTCTTCATCTGAGTACAAATGACAAATAGTGTCTAGATAATCTTTCACAAATTGCTGACAATTTGGTAATAGTATGTTTTGGTTTAGTTCTCTCAACAAGTATTCCCCACGAATCAAGCCGACGTGGTGCAATAAATGGGGATAAACTTTTTCAACAATTTTTTCGCCACTAAGAGCTAGTTGATTTTGCATGTTCATTCACCTTGTCTTAAAAGATACAATATCAGATATCATTATACGAATACGACACTTTCCTCTAGTTCAAAAGCTTCATAAGGTTCAACTAACTCATATCCTAAAAATTCTGCTACTTTTTTTGGAAGCCTCGTTATGAGCATCCCAAAGTGGAAACATATCTCTGTTTAAACTCTCTAGAATCATTGCAGCACCAAGCTTTTTAGCAAATCCATTTCCTTGTTCGTTTGGTCTAGTTGCAACTTCCACTTCAACTGCTCCTTGGTAAACTAACCCTGAGGAAATCCCAGCAATCACTTCATTATTTTTAAGAATCACAAAGCCAAATCCACCTTTTAAAGCAAAATCCTGGTAGGACTCAAAATCCCCCTGTAAATCTTGTGACCATTCTTCCTCAGAAAGGCAGTTATAAATACGATTATCAATAGGTACAATATTGTAACCTTTCCTCTAACTGAGTAACTAGATCATTTAGAAATTCAACTTGAAAATTTGCCTTTATCCTTAAAAAGAATAGCGAGTAAAAAGAAATTAACCCAACTTGCCGACGCAGAAAAATCTTGCCACTTAGTGTCTTCTGAAATAATAATCTTATAATCTAAACCATATTGCCTAACAAAATCTTCCCAAAATCTAGAATTTAGCTCCCCTGCTAGGTATAGAAAATTCCCAATATCATAAAAGCTCGTTGTCCTATCACTGTTTCTGATAAACAGTCCCTGATTTGAGATTTAAGACCATAGAGAACCATATATTTCTTCCATGTTTTAAATAGTTCCATTATCCCTCTATTTTACCTTCCAATTCTTATAGCTTGTCAATTCTAATTCTGGAAATCCTAATAACTCTGCCTTCACCTTTAATACTAAAGGCGAGGCATTTTCTTCGGTAATCTGCTCAAGAGGAAGCCAAATGGCATTTGCTGAATCATTGCTTCCATCAAAAACTTCATGAGGAAGTGATTTTTGAGAGCTCTCGAAATCGAGTACGATATCATAAAAAGGCCATGATATGGTGTACGGCGAAGTCTTGCCCCTCTTCTTGAACCAGCACGTCATAAATCCTAGGATTTGAATAACAGCTAAGCGTATAGCCTGTCTCTTCCAGAACTTCTCTCTTGAGGGTTTCTGTCAACCCCTCACCGAGTTCCTGACTACCACCCGGTAGATCAAAACGATGTTGATAGGGGCCTCTTGTTTTTTCAATACAGAGCAGTTTTCCCTCTTGAAGACAGACTCCGTATACCCCAAAGTGTTTTTTGATTTCCATATTCTACTCTTTTCTAAAAGTCCCAGATTGCTAGAACACCTTATCCCTTAAAAGGAAAGAGGCTATAGATTTCATGCTCCTTGATATACTTCTTTAGTATCTCCATATTCTCTTCGATTTTTGCTTGGATATCTATCTCTTCAAACGTTGACTCAGCAATAAAGAGGTGAATCCTCAATAGATCTGTCAAGTATAGCAAACGGCGTTCCATTTCCGATTCAGGACTTGAGGCTTGCTCGATTTTTGCAAGCTTTTGCTCCAAGCTATCACCATTCAAAAATCTCTGATGAACTCTCCTTCTAATTTTTTGAGTGGATTCCTTCCCTTGTTCTAATGGAGATAAAAGGAGTTTTTTATAGACGATTACCTGATTTTCTTTTTCTCTTTCCAGATAGGCCAATAAAACTAGAGAGCTATCAACAAAGGTCCAGGTGTTATAATTCCCTTCAAATGGGACTTGTATGATCCTATCTAATAATTCCTTAGGCATTTCCTCTTGACCATCCAGATAAAGTAAATAGGCCAGATGATTTAGCGATTCGAGATAGCTAGCTTGAGTCTTCTTATTCTTTTTGGGGATCCGGTTTAAATACGATACTAACTCAAGATCATTTTCAACCTCTTCGATGAGTTCTTTCACATTCATTTCTTTTCTCCTATCCAATTCACTTTTTGTTATTGAGAAAGGCTTTTCTCAAGTCAATCTTACCGAAGTAGATATTCTTTCGCTGTCGCTTGGACATCTAAGGAAAGGTAGCGCTCTATCAAGTCACCTGTCCCTACAATATATTCCTCCAGAGGGACATCTTCTCTTTGTTTCCAAAAATTTGAAAAAGCGAAATAGAACTCCAAAAACTCCGTCAAACTTTCGCTGAGTTTGTAGAAATTAGGATCTCCAGGACTGCCCTGCGTAAACTGGAGAACTGTCATCTTTCATATCACAGAAAAGAATATCATCTGTATCTGTAGTAGCGAATATCTGGTATTGCCCTTCACTAAACTGAAGAATATCTTGTAAGGCCCAACATTCGACTGTCCTTGCAGGAGAATCTAATGCCAACAAAATGATATTAAAATTTTGATTAGCAAAAAATAAATCCTCATTGAACACTATATGTTGATAATAATCAAGTAATTCTCCTGTCAAATCTGAGGACTGAATCCTTAATTTTTCGTTTGAAAAACTCACTGGTTGGGGAATAAACGTTGTTTCCTTATAGAGTCTAATGATCTTTTTTAATACAGTCACTACTGCCATTTTTCTCTCCTTGGTCATTCCTCTTCCGTCTCCTTTAAGAATTCAAGCCATATCTTCAGATCTGGATTTATGTCATGCGCTATCTCAGCATGCTTCCTATAATCCATATCCAAGTAGCCTTGTTCATTCCGGAAAATAATACCTTGTTCATAACAGTTTTTAAGAGCTGTGAGCATAGATTCTAATGACCGGTATTCGACCTGGGCCTCTTCTTCAAATACATAAAAACCAAGGATTTGCCCCTGACCTTCTGAAGCTAGGTTCATGGCATAAAAATCTCCACCTCCGCTGGCAAAAATTGGGAACCAAGATTTGTCCCAACCATTCCTTGCTTTTAGTTCCATGTAGGTCTGGATACTCTCTTCCAGAGACATCAAATAGAAACCAGGAAAAAATGCCAGCTCACCGAGTGTGATTCCCTCACAATCTTTTGATCCGTTTCTCCAAGTATAAAGAGCACACAAGTCCTGGTTTGGCTGTAATGGGGTTTCCTTAAACAATTCTTGAATCTGTTGAGAAGATATGCCCGGATTTAGATGGTCTACACAAGGATGATCTAGCTGTCGGAGACTTTTTTCAATCTCATTTAATAATTGGGTGATCGTTTCCATTTGTTCTCCTTAAATAATTAATCTAACATAGATACACTTGGCAAATGTTTTTCAAAAAGGCTCTCATATTCTTAGTATTTCCACCATCATAAAAAACCTTAAATTTATCATTTTTTTCTAGTATTTCAAAGCAAACCATGATTTTTTTATGACATTGGTATTGGATAAATCCAAATAATATATTTTTGATAACTCGAGAAACTTTACATCAGACAAATTTTTACTATTATTTATTGATAGAAATATTAAATCCTCAAGATTAGATAAAAAAATTAAAATCACTAATTCTGGAGGAATATCTGTGACTAAAAATACCTTAAAGTTTTTTTAGGGATGAAATATTATCTAAAACCTCCAACTTTGGAACTCTCAAAATATTTAGCATCTTAATTCCAGAATGTTCAGGAAATATAATTTCCCTAACATTAACACTTCCCCAAATATCTAATCTCTAAATTAATAAATTCTGATAAATCTAAAATTTCATCTTTTGCACCAAAAAAATATCTAAACGCTTGATATCTCTTGAAACATTACTTTCTGATAACTTTATATCATATGGTATTGTCATTATCCCCTACACAATATCGTTGAAAAACAATAGCATTTAAACGATTGTAATTCACAACCCCATAATCTCCTTTCAAAATGGGAAGAATATCATTCATATCGATTAATGGTTTGATTTTTAAAAATTCGTCTTTTGAATCAATAGAATTTTTTGTTAATTCATAGTAATAGTACGTGTTCGTCATTTTCCTTACCCATTAAATATACTGCTTATTGAAAGCTAGTAGCGCCCCAATAGCATTTTTCGGTTTATCATCGACCACTCAAAGATATATAAGACTAAGAACTAGGCTTGCTTGCAGAGCATTATTGAAGACCGTTGCTTTATTCTCTATATAAGGGATTCTTATTATTCAATCCCATCCTCTTTATTGTACTCTATCATGCATTTGACTGCATATTCTACCCATTCCCAAAAATCATTAAACTCTTTTCGTTGCTCCCAGCCTTCGGCGGCAAAATCATGAATGAGTTGAACCTTATTGCCCTTTCCTATTTCAAAACAAGCTGTATCATCACAATCTCCTCTTTTAGCAAATGGAATCAACTTTCTGCTTGGGTACCTTTCCTGCAATCCCTCATACAAAGACAGGGCCCATTCTGAATCCAACAGATACCAACAATCAAAATCAACCAAATTGAGTTCGATCAATTTTTTAAACGATTCAGGATACTGAAATATCCTTTCGTCCAGTAAGTAGGTTTTCATTTCTTATTTCTCCTTTTAGAAGCATTTTTCTACTGATCTATATAGATTTATAATCGCATTACAAAAGGCAAGTTTAACCATTTAGAATCATCAAACCATTCTTTCTTATCTATCCGCTATTCTGCGTAAGTACTCTTCCCAGGTGAGGATTATAAACCTTAAATAGATAATCCTCACTCAGCTAAGTCTTGAGTTTAGGCTGTCAACTACTCTTAAAATACGCGACCTCGAAGTCCATAAATTTCATTCTTAAAATTCAAAGGAAAAATAGATGACTAGTCTAAGATAGACAAATAAGAGACTAAAATATCCTTTACCAATTCTAGAAAGGCAACTTTTATTTCTTGGCTCTTTTGAAGCCAAGCCAAATTCATATTCAAAAAAATGCTCAACCACTTCATCTCCAGCCTGTATAACATCCTCAATGGTCTCAAGCACTTGCTTCTGCTTCTCTTCTTCTAGGCTCAAGAAATCCTCTTTCACAAATGCATCAAATACTGTAAGGACATCTTCCTTTTTACTCATATCAAAAGGATATAGAAACTCTGCCTCTTCACTTGTAACAACATTACTTTCTAAGGACATCATTAGATTCCATAATACTAAATAGTGCCTATGAAAATTATCTCTACTTTTCAACTTTTTCCCCAATTTTTGCGACATATTCTTTACTGAACAGGTTTAGACTAGTATTCTTGGCTATTTCCTACTTTATTGAGAAAGCCTCCCCTTTGACCATCATCCCTTCCTAATCTCAACTAACTATTAATATTATTTTAAAAATTCACCCAAACGAATATAGGTTTTTAAAGAAGTTTTTGGGAACAGATGCAATCTTAGGTGTAATGGCTAATCCATAATTGGCAAAATCCAAAGCCAACTTTTTAGAGTCAATTGCATCATAATACTCAACATACAATCTGCATAAGTTCACTTTGGTAATAGAGAATTGTTTTAACAACCAATCCTTCTCAAGATCCTTCTCGGGATTTATGCTCGAAAATACGGTAGGATACGATGAATACTGAGCAGTAAAATCGATGGCCTCTTGGACAGCCTTTTCCAATTCAGCTTGATCCATGCCATTTCTATTATCGATAGAACCTAATCGAGTTCTTAAAGCACAATCCACTTCTTCTAACAGTCCCGATTCCAGAAAGAGAGGATGAAGGCCAACATTTACGAAATAGGCAGTCCCATCTGATTTTCGTTGAAAATAGATGACCGTGTAAAAATCATGATTGATTTTATAATAGTTATTGGTTCGCTTTAGTCGCGAAAAGCCATTTTTTACGAAGAGTTCTTTGGCCTCTTTCATTTCATTACCTCTATTTCTAACAGAATGTGGGGAGTTCCTCATTGCATTTTCCTAGGAATCTAAATGGATATAGGTTATCCCTACAACTTTCCCGTTCTCAATCGCATATTGCTTAACAGAATGAATGGAACTGATCAAACCTTCCTTACTGATTTCCTCTAGGGTTGCTGGCACTATTTGACCCTTTAATTTAAAATCCCGAGCCTTATCTATCTCCCCCACATCATCAATGGACGTCCAAAAGAGCATATATTCATCGCAATAAAAATAGATCTGATCATCATAGAACTCAGGTATTTTACAGAACTCAACTCCATCACTTTGCCTTTCTATCGCTCCACTATCTCGATAAACAAAGTAGGTCTTTTTCATCTCTCATTTCTCCTTTTTAAGTATCAATCTTCACAGGACCAATCTCAGCAATTCTAACTAGGTCAGAAGATCCTGATAACATCACATCATTTTGGTTTATAAAATTGAATTCAACCTTATTCTCTAGAAAGAGCAACTCCAGTTGTCCATTCACCTGATGAATCTCCTTAGAATAAAAATGGATTTCATCTAAATTAAAAAACTCTAAGATCATCTAGAAACTTACTATCACAGGGAACTGCTACATCAATCTTCCTCAATATTAGATGTTAAGAGATGTTCGTTACAGTTTACTAGGAATCTAAATGTATATAGGTTATCCCTACAATTCCGTGTGATTGCATGTGTTATTAATGATTTCCATCTATATAGTTATAATAGAAATTTAGTAACTCCTTCTCGAGCCTTTCCAGAAAAAAACTACTATTTATTAGACTAGAGACATCATTAATAAACTCTTCTTTTATATTAAAATTATTATCAGAATAAATTTCTCCTTGATAGTCTATTATCTCTAAGCGAATAAGTTTGATAGAAAAAGATAAAAAAATCATATAAAGAATCACCCAACTTGTGATAATACTCTCCCCTGAAATTATCCCGTAAACAGGACATTTTTTTCATCGCTAGTATCACAAAAGATAACATCATCTGAAGTATTTTTAGCAAAGATTGTATATCTTCCATTTTTCCATTCATGAATATCTTCAAGCCCCCAAGAGCTTAATTCTCTACCATTTGATTGTATTGAGAACAATACTAACCCGAAAAAAATTGATCGTTAAAATAACAATCACTTTCAAAAGAAAGATGTTGATAGTACTCCAACAATTGACCAGAAATATTCTCTGCATTAACTTTTTATCGGTATTTCTGTATATTCGATATCTCCACCTATGGGATCGCTAAAATAAAAACATTTTACTAAATCTGGTAATATATTTTCTAAATTCATATGGCCTCCTACGGACATTTAGTTTGTTGTTGATTGAATCTTTGTTTTAATGTCGCTTCACGATCTATTAAGAGCCCTGTTATTTTATTGCGTGTAGTCCCCCATGTCCTTGGTTTGAATGAACATGTTCATTTATTCCACTAGGATGCTCATGGTTTTAAAGGAGAGGAGTATTCGCAATTCGTTAGACTTCTAATCTAACAAAATGCTCTATCAGCGTCTCCATAGTCAAAAATGGTCATCTCTTCAAGTGAAATCTTCATTCCTCTTCCATGCTCTACTTCAGCGTCCACCCTAAATAATAAGCCAAAAATAAAATCGGATGAGGTCTGTTCGGAGAGCAGATAGATCGCCATTAACTGCCCCATCATGGATAGTTCCGAAAAGATTCGTTTTTCAGCTAACTCATACCAATAAGCAGATGCCCCAAGCATATGAACGATTTTTTCTTTGTAGTCATTGGACATTACTTCATCTGCTAAAGCAAGCTCATCCGACAAAACCAGGCGAATAGAATCGTGTTGCTCTGGTATAAAAACGCTCATTTCAAGATCATCATCAAATTTTATAGCTTCTAGATTCACGTGTTTCCCCCTCTTTTCAGTCTTTTCCCCACAATTAGCTTCGATTCCACGGGATATTGACAATTTCCATCCATTCTACCCGACTAGTCTAAGATTGTGCCAAGTATCATCTTATTTTGCTCAGATATCTGAAAGTCATCCAAGAAATAGGGTAAAAAGTCATCAAGCAAGGGATGGCTAAGCCCGTCGATTGGGAGGCCTCTTTTCTGACGTTCTTTTAATAAAACTAAGATTTCAATTGGGAAATATTGCCATAGTAAGGTATTGAATTCGACTAAATGACTATCTCGAGTGTTCGCTAAATGATAGTCACACATAGATAAAATTGTTTCTCTAAAAATAGCCATATCTTCTGAAAAAATAGTTTCCATAACCTGTTTATAGGCATCATTCACATTTTGATAAGGATTGGAGTTCAATGGTTTATATTTGGCATCACAAGCATTCTCCAATAGGTTAGCAAGTCGATCATGCTCCCCATTTCCATAAAGAAAAACGACTAAAGGCAATAAACTACTGGATGAAAAAGAAAAATACATCTTTTTCCTTTTTCAACTTGAGCTTCTTTAAAATAGACTAATTTATCAATTAAAAATTCTACATAAGTATCATCTAAATAGGCAAGGGCAAATAAGATATTCAAACAAATATCTGTATCAAAGTTTGAACCCCTTTAGCTAAATATTTAGCAGAAGCCATATCTGCCATTACAGAACAAAAACAGCCATTTAGCAAAGATTGATAGGTTTCAGATGTTTTGTTTTCAATGAATTCAGAAACCAAAGTATATGGTCGAATAGCATGAATCATTCGCACATGTTTATAGGAGTACGTTTCTGTTTTTTTCCATTTTCCTCACAATTAACCTCAAGGCTTTTTTTCACCAGCTTTTTAATGCTTCTAAAATTGCTTCTGTAACAAAAAAATTGTTCTTTTTCAAGAGCAAAATCTCTCGCCTTCAGTATTTGATTTTTGATAGTTGTTAATTTTCTTTTTTGATTTGAAAGTGTTTTATTCATATTGACCTCTAAAATTTCATTTCTTACACTCAACTAGCGCTGTTTTTGAAGTTCATCTCTTCCTGTATCCCTACATTATCCATGTATATCACAAGGAAGAATTGATCCACTTCCCATCATCAAGCCATTCTTTCTTATCAATCCACCATTTCCCCTTTTGAAACACCATTTGAAAACGATAGAGAGTTTCTATACCAGAACGATTCTCCTTGAGATAGAAATAAGCTTGATTCCCGTCATGCTCTTCAGCAACTATGGGATGTGTTTCTAATTTATAGTCAAACGGAAACCGGACGGATAAAGATACTTCCCTTGCTCTGAGTATTTTTTTAGATGTACAAAACTGATCAAATATAGCAGCTAATTCATCCTTTAACATCTCTTTATAGGCTTGGTTTCTTAGACTCCTAGTGGCTTTTCTTTCCCAAGTATACATAGCCTGCATAAACTGGAGTAAGATTTCTTTTGCTAGATTCGTATGGCTCATATTTCCTCCTACTTAAACAACAGGACTAGTGGTTCATTTATAATGAAGACATCGGTCATAAAAACCTGTATTGAAGGCCTGTTTTTACCCCTCTCGCATGCAAACATGTGGTAACTCACTTCTAAGAAATTCCCTTTGCTTTTGATTCGTTCTTCCAGTTGTTAAAAATCGAAGATGTTTCAGACTCTTCAAGTAGCTAACTGTGGATGCGTAGTTAAAAATATTCGTATCGACAAAATCTAAAAAAAGAAGCTCACCAGATGCCTGGATAAAATCCAATTCTGGTAATTTTTTATTTGCCGTAAACGAAAGATAGAGCAACTGATTTAAATCCTTAATAAAAGAAAAATCCGGCAACTTTACACCATAATCAACGTGCAGATAACGCATACCTGTATGAAAAGAAATGTTCTCTATCGTCTCCAAATTTGTCATAGAAGAAATCCCTAAAGCTTTCACACAATCTTTCTGGGGCAAGATGATCTTTCTTACTTTTCTAGCCCCAACTAAGGAAATTTTTTCTACTTGTTCGTATGTTGAAAAGTCTAACACATCAGATTTACTTCCCATCAAGTAAATCACCCTCGTATTGCTAGGTAACGAAAGCTGATTAAAATCCACATCCTTCAGCATATCCTCTGGGTTTTCGACAATGTACTTTTGTCTTAATAAGCGATTGATAGTGATGAATTCTTTATAAGTCAATTTTTCATCCAATAATGGTGCAATCTCTTCAATAGAATGCAAGGGCTCCATGGCCATTAGATTCTCTCTTTCGGAAAATCCTTTTTTAATGATCTCTAAATATTTATCTAAACTGGTCATCATTCACCTCTTTGCATGAATAAAATGCTTCGTATTCTATTTTCAACCTATCTATTTTTACAATGACACTTTTTACAAGAAGAATAAGCCATTGCTTGTCTCAAAAACTAACATCAGGAATCTCAAGAGTATTCTTTTCTATATAAACTTTATCCTGCTTGCTCATTCTCGATCAAAAAAATGACCTTAACCCTAGCTCTATCTAGTTCATCTAGATATTGCTCCAGTTTCGTAATCGACTCCTCCGAATCAGATAATTGAACAAGCAAATCCCCATTGATAGTCATGACATCCTTTGTCGGTAAAAGCATGAGATTCTCAACGCTTGGATCATTCACAATCATTAAGGAAGGGGAATAAATACAGCTTGTGGAGAGGTCTAGATTTCCAAATCGCTCCCTAGCAGACACAAAAATAGATTCCATCCCACCTTGGGCTTTCAGAACAAATTCCCTCTCGAAAAATGCTTCAAAACTGTCGTAAATCTCGATGACATCCATAGTAATCCCATCTAAATAATAAACTTGATGACTTTGAATGTTCCCATCCTTCAATCTATAAGCGAATTGATCTCCAATAGCAGACATACCAAAAAAATAGTAGTCTGATGCATAATCTCTCCAGACATCTTTCCATAGCCTATCCGAATTCCAAGAGTCCAGCGTGATGGCTTGAGCAGAATCTGTACCAAACAAACGATAATAGCCACCATAAAATTCCAAGCCGTTGGTTATGGAGAGCAAATCCAGGTGAGCTTGAGGAAACTGTCTGGCTTTGAGTTTTTCTAGTTCAAGAGCTGAGGCCCCACTTTCTTGTATGATCAGATCCTCACAACATTTTAAAAAATTCTTCATTTTCATTTGCTTCTCATCTCTTCATCTTTGGCTTTAGCCAAGCATAAATTCAATAAAGTCTTTTCGATAGGCTTCAGGAAGGTGCTCCTCGATAATAGCCATGATTCCTGTTAAAAAACCTTCTTTATAGTCCGACAAGTCCTCATCAATGTAGATGTTATTCTCAAACTTGGTGATTTCTAGCTTTTTCATCTGACTATAGGTAGACAAGAAAGTAGATAAAGAGGGGCTTAAGCTATAGAGCTTAGAATTTCCAGGAATCTTGCCAAATACAGGACTAAGCTCGCTAGTTAGATCACAAAAGATTGGCTCATCGCCCATCATGTGGGCAAAAATCACATAACTCTCTTTCCAGCTAGGATCCTGCCATCCTTCTGATGCAGCTTCACATAGAGAGAGAGGAATTAGAGCAAGATCATAGGGAGCTCCTCTAAAATAAGCTTCTTCATCAAAGTCTAAATGCTGGTAGAACTCTTTCAATTGACCAGACAAATCTGGCTTTTCGACATGAAGACAGTCACTAGTAAATACAAGCTCTCCTAAACCCTTGTTTCTATGATAGATTTCTACAAATTCCTTCAACAAATTAAGCATTATTATTGGACTCCTCTCACATTTTTTTGGGATTATATTTGGCTATTTTTCAACTGACGATTACGTATCATTCTGACCGCTAGCGACAGTCTGAGCCCATATTCGTTCAAATTCCTCTTGACTAATCTTGATGGAGTCTGATAGATCCAACTCATCTTTTCGACCATCATAGAGTAGAAACCCTACTTCTGGAACATAATCCTGTAGGCAAGAGGAAGCATAAGAGTGCCCATTCAAAACGTTAATTTGTCGACTTGCACGCTGACCAGTAAACTCTGTATAAATAACTCCTAGGCCTGACATAAACTCACTATTGCCATAATAATAATATTCTTTTTCACACATTAGAACCACCTTTACCATTTGTCTCTCCAAGAATAGCATTCTTTTCCTCTTTGCTTCCTTCATCGACTAATTCTATGTTCATTTTCAATTTATAGAATCTACCGGGTCTCAGCCTTATTCTCCAAGACTCTCACTTCTACTTTATCCTCCGCTAAATGGAGATCCAGTACTTTTTCCTGGTCTTGAAAGAAAAGTGTCAGGTCTCTGGTAGAAAATTCACTAAAATAAGAGGGTAAAAAGTCATCCAAAGACTCCATTTGAAACAAGACGTAAACTGGTGAAAACTCCCACAAAACTAGGATAAACTGCCTTCTATTTCCAACTAGACTTTGAATTGACCTACTTAGATCTTTAGTAATAAGGTCGGCAGGAAACTCATAAAGGCAAGGAATCGGAGAATCGATAGGATTCAACTCCCCAGCATACCAAGCAATTTCTCTCGGTTTAGTGGTCAGAAAACAGACATCCTTTATCCCCTTCAAATTCTTGATTCGTCTTTCAACTTTTTAATAAGGATAATTTCTTTTTTTAAGTCACTCATTGTTCTTGCTCTCTCGTTAGCTAAAGGGTGCTTGCTTCATGAAAAAAACATTTGATAGATCAGAATAAAACTCTAGCAAAGCCTCATACTTTTTATATTTACTTTTAATCATGTTATCTTAAATAGCAAACAGGATCCCTTCAAAATACCCTATCGGCCAATGTCCCATATAATACAAGTTAACAATATTTTCCCAATAAGACCCTAACGACAAGGACTTTTCTACTAAATATTGTCTAAAAGCAAAGGCCATTCCCATTTTAGCAACATTTGAAAAATCATGCGCTCTGGATACAAACAGGCTTTTTATCCATCTCTCTGCCTTTTTGGAATATAATTTGACTAACCCTTTTTCCTATAATCTACAAGTTCCTCTGGAACCTTAAGATCCTCATAAAATGGATCTTTATCACTCAGCGACGACGGAAGCCAATTCATTTTTTTATATAGATTCTCAAAAGCTTCTTCCGTAGGATTTATAAAAGCTTCATTGACGTTTTTTATAAAGATAACATGATCTATTTGTTCAGTTTCTCCCATTTTAAAAAGAAATCACTTTTTTTATAAGACGTTCAATCTCATCATCCCAATTCATCCAGTCTACCTCAATTCTGTCATTTAAAAAAATTATCTGATTTCATAACTAAATGTTAATTCCTCTTGCTTTTAAACTTTCAATAATTCTTTTTTCTAAATGAGAAGAAAAGCCAAACTGTCCATTCTTCATAATCCTTGCTCTCCTCAAAAGAAATAAACTTTTCTTGACCATTCTGCCATAATCTAGGCTTTTCATGCGGTAATGCAGGAAGAAGTAACTGTATTTGAGAAAAATGAGAATCTATTTCGCAGTCATACTTCTCTTCTTGTCCGACTTTCGGCCAACGTTTTTTATATATTCCCAGACCATTTATGGCAATTGGCGGAAATAACCTTCCTGATTGAATGATCCCATCTACTGTAGGTGATAATCCATCAATTAAGTTAAAAACCTCTATGAGTATTCCTCCACCGCCAAGATCCTTAATAATCCTACAATAAGCGAATTTTTTATCTTCTCCTAAGAAATCAGACTTTTTAAATCGCGCTAATTCGGATCTATCAGATAAAAAAACAAAGGAATTGCGAAAAATTTCTCCACCGGCAACATTTGCTAATTTATTTACCATAGTTTTTGACCCTTAATTTTTGTATTCTATTTTGTTATATTGCCATTTCTTACTATACTTGCTTACTTGCTATTGACAAGTATTTTATGGACAATGGCTAGTTTTTTTGGGTTCGTTCAGCTATGTTTTTAAACTCTAGCTTGCTCACAACCTCATTCTGTTTATCCAACAGATAAAGGAAGTTCCCTTTTGTTTCCAGTCTACCAAGTTTAGCCCCATAGTCCATCTCGTGAGCAGGGCAGGATTGAATCAACTGACGGATGCTCTTGCCCTTATGCTCTATCTTCCAAAACAAATCCACCTTATCAAGCTGATGCTCCACTTGAATAGAATAGGTCGTGGATTGGATCTTCTTCCTTTTCCACTCCCAGCTATTTTCGTAATCGTTTTTCTCTATTTCATTGACTACATCCTCTATCAAGGAGCATGGAATAGAGAGCTCCTGAAATACGCGCTTTACCCCTTTTACCAAGGCCTCTAAGAGCAGCTTTTTCTGTTCCAATGGACTCAAGGTTTTATAGCTAGAAAAATCAAATAAAACCTGAACAGTATAGACACCAAGTAGGTTCATGATAGCTGGATTGCTAATCGTATCTACACATTCTACGTTGATTTTCCAACAATCGTTAGTCATAATCGGTTTAAAGAGGCGCTCTACCATAGAGGTCATACATTTGGATTCATATATGAATGCGTTTCTCCGATCTTTCCAATTTTGTCGGTAGTCTTCAACTCTAGCTTCCTCGTGAGTTAGCGCAGCGGAGTCCATCAGCTCCTCAATCCTCTGTTGATTTTCCACATAGGGCTTATCTAATTCAAAATACTGTAACTTCATATTCGTGGTCTCGTAGTTTTTTTCTTGTAGAAAGGTTTAGCCTTAGGTCAAGGTCTAATGTTTGTGCTCTTCCTTCACTTTTTCCCATAGTCGCGGTGTCCCTCCTGGTAATGGGGGATTCTTTGATCATTCAAAATCTCCGCAAATAAGCTAGGAATATATCTTTAAGTATCAATCTTCACTGGCCCAATCTCAGCAATTCTAACAAGGTCAGAAAATCCCGATAAGATCACATCATTTTGGTTTTTAAAATTGAATTCAACCTTATTCTCTAAAAAGAGCAGTTCCAGTTGTCCATTCACCTTATGAATCTCCCTTAGAATAAAAATGGATTTCATCTAAATTAAAAAACTCTAAATTAATTTTTATGGCATTAAATGCGCTTTTTCTGCCACTTTTTCAGGAAAAATTAGTTGGTAAATCATATACATAAAGGACAAGGTCTAATTTGTAATCGTAACATAATACAGTGTCAAGAAATACATTATTCAAGTCCAAATCCCCATCAAACAGATGAATAATCTTTTCCTTCCCCACTGCTTTTTTTCAAACCATTTCACAAGATGACTCCTTTTTAAAAAAATGAATAAAAAGTCTTGTTTTTTTAAAAGTTATTGTTTCGCTCTTTAAGGAGATTTTTAAAATAGACTAACTCTCCTGCCGTCCTTTTCCTTTTGTAACGTCATTGATTATATCCTTGACGATAGATATATCGAACTGACGGGAAAAAGTCTACAATTTTCTAGCGATTCTCTTCTGGATATAAATAAGATGCGACTAAAATAAATAAAAAAATGGATTTTATGACTTGACCAATATGCTCAAGATATTTAGACTGAGTCACATAAGACATAATTTTGTTAAAATCATCATCTTTTAGCACAATCTTTCTCTGATATATCATCGCACAGGCACCTGCGACTTGAGATGAGTTATTCGATTCTAAGGACTCATAAACAAAAAGACAAGTTCTCTGTTTCTAAATTTTCTAGATAAGCAATCGCTACTGCTAGAGAGCGATAGGTTACAGGGGTTGGAATATCTCTCAGCAAAGAATGACTTGAGATAGGGGACTTCTTCTGTGCAATCCGTTGCGGCTATGGCGTAGAGTAAGTACATTTGTGATTCCCATGATTTAGGTTTTTCCATCTCGCCTTCCAAGGCTTGATGCAGAAATGGTCCATATCCTTTTAGTTTACCCTTTAAAATTTTTTTCGCAGCTTTTTCTACCAAGGGCGTACGTCCTGAAGTTAACTCATCTACATAGTCCATCTAAAACTCCTTTATTTCATTTGCTTGTCCAGTTCTTCTTCCAATATTCTGTTATAAACTATACTTCCGACACAGGCTTCCCAGTCTAGGTCCTCAACTTCTTCCCTAGAAAAAATCTTAGGTTCTGTCCTACCATCTAGCCAGACCTTCCCAAAGTGAAGACCATTTGGGTCTCCCCACTTAAAGGCTAAATCCTTAAAAGGGCTTGGATCAAAATCCACTTGGTGACCAATTATCTGCCAAGACCATACTGGACTTCGATCAAACAAGGTGTAGGAGTCTACAATGATGGGCTTACCTATAAATTGAGCACGACTTAGCTCCTCAACTGTTATAGTAAGTCTTGCTTGAAAGATATCGAAAAATTGGATGACATGACCAACATTCACTTTTCCAAGGATTTGACCAAATACAAACATTTCCTCCGAAAAATTGATAGCAAAAAAATATCACCAATTTTAATAAATCGAAGTTTTGTTCTTTGCTTTTTCATTCCACTCACGAATCTTTATCTGGGGCAATTTTTTCTCCATAATTAATTTAATTCTATTCCTACTGCTCTTTATTTAAGATATGAAAGAGATCATCTCTTAGAACGATTCCATCGTCTTCTATCAAATAGGCCATGTGCTCCCAGAAAGGCAATTCTTGTTCAAGGGGCTTTTCCAAGGCAAGTACTTGGTTCTTCAAATTTGCTGCAATCTCTTCGACTTCATCTTGCTCAATCTCATAAAACTTTGCTTTCAAAAGAAAGATGCCTGATAGAAAAAGTGAATAAGAGGAAACAAAAGCTTGCAAGGAAGAGTTGACATAAATCCTCGCTTCTTGAAAAACTTCCCTTCCTTCTTGATTGCAAAGTAAAAAGATTTGCTCCTCTTCTCCAATCACAAATAATCCTAAAAAACACTGGCCAACAAGCCTATAACTCTCCTGATTTTTCCTTAGTTCGACTAGTTCGTCACCTGCTTTAACAAAAGAAAATCCCATTTTAGAATAATCCTCTAAATATGCCAAAAGGTTGAAACGGACCTCATCCAGACTAAATGGTTTCTCCTTTGTAGGCACCACACAAAAACCAAGCTCCTTCACTAATTCATCAATAGTAACTGTCATTTTTCTATCCGATCTCCTAGGTTATTTTCACCCAATTTTTTTAACTTCCAAAGTTTGATAGCCGCATCTTTTCTGAGTCCCATAAAGAGGCTTGCTAAGGTTACTGCTTCCTCTTTTTTATAGACTTGAGAACTAATACTGGCCCATCCATCTTGCAGGCATTCAATTTTTAAATAGAAATCTCGCTCTTGTCCAAGTTTCCCTGTTACATCGTCTATCTCATAAGAAGCGGACAGCAAAGACACTGAGATAAAGTCCCCCGGTCTTCGATACATTCGCATGACGGATTCTTTCTGATTAACAGAGTGGATATCCTCTTTTGTTTCAGCTCTATCACGATCTGATAAAATCACCCACTCCCTATCATCCTCTGATGAATAAAAACGCCACTCTTTCTCTACCATATCCTGCTCCATCTTCTAGTGCTTCTCATATCATCGAATACACCTAGTAATAAGCGACTTCCCCTAAACCATATTCTAAAATTTCAAAACTATCGAGGGAGAATTTAAGTCCTCTACCATGCTCCGAGTCCTCTCTCAGTCCAAATTCCAAGCCAAAAATTAAGTCTATATCCCTTTGTTCAGACAAGATAAAAATGGATAGTAGTCTAGCATGCGCTAGTTCTGGAAATTCCTCCTGAATTTTTTCCAAAGCTTTTGGATACCATACTGATGATTGATCCAGGAGATTATCGAGTTTTTGCTTTTATAAGACGAAGTCAACTCCTCATTGATAACTTCTAAAGAATCACTTAAAAGCAAGGCAGACCTTTTCTCTTTCCTCTGGAATCGATACAAACATCTCGTTATGGACATCAAATTTATATTCTCTCATCATTTTCTCTCCTTATGCTATCAGTCATCAGATACCATTTCTCTAATCAACCTAGCTAATCATTAAAGGGCATAAAGTTATCGTGCTGATTATAATAATTCAAAGCATCAACCAAGTCTTGGAGACTTGCATCTGGCTTTTCCTCAAGTGCAACCGAAAGAACATCAATCAACTGCTCTCCATAGTAGACTAACTGGAGATCTTGCTCCACTACATCAGCAGGGTAAATATCACGGTCTTCCACAACATCTGGATAATCTGATACCCAATATAGGCTATTAAGTCTCAGTTCTCCATACTCCTTAGCATAGAGGCAAAAATCATCTGATGATAACTTGTCCACACGCATCTGTTCGATGATCTGCTCCAGTGAAAGTTCTTGGTATTTCCGCATCCCTTCTCCTTTTTAGTCTCACTCTTCAACAAAAGAATTCAAAAAATTCTCAAAAGATGGCCATTGACCATACAACTCAGCTGTTTCTTCTAGAACATAGAAATACACCTTGCCATAATCCTCTTCCCTTAGAGAAAGAGCATAGTTACCCGATCCAGGATCATAGGCAAAATGGAGAAGATCTGCGACCTTAAATCCCTCAGGCACAGCCTCATCATCAAACCAGGAAAGAGACTTCCTTATCTCCTCAAGTGAGTCAAAGGAATTGAAAGGAAAGAGATGACGGTCATCGTGGACACCCTTTACTTGGGGCTGGCCACCGTTGTACTGGAGATAAAAATTCTTCATAGCTTCCGGCAAGTTCTTTCCAAGAAACTCCTCAAATTGTAAAAGATCTTCTCTTGAAATAGCTGGATTTGTGTCTGTCAATACGAGCATCCCTTCTCCTTTTTGAGTCTCTCTTTCCATAGTTTGACCTCCATATTACAGGTCCCTTTTAGGCTATCATACCATAAGATTCCCTTTCCATAAAGCTAAAATAGAAAATGAGCCTAGCGGTTTTACTAGACTCATTTTATCCTTATTATTTCACTTTATTATTTTCCCTTTTCAACCCATACTGATCGCTCAATCAACCGTCTTAGACAGAAGTCTTGTCCTGGATCTGTGGGAAAGTCACACGAAAGAGACTTCCTTTTCCTTCTTCAGAGATGATTTTCACCTCTGCTCGATGGAGGTCTGCAATGTCCTTAATAAAGGACAACCCAAGTCCGATACCACTATTGAGGCCCTTGTTCCGAGAATCCTCCACCTGATAGAAGCGATCCCAAATCTTGCTCAAATGGTCTGGCGCTATCCCAATCCCATCATCCGCTACCTTGAGAACAGCACCAGCTGGACTAGCCACCAAGTGGATGGCAACCTTGGTCTTGGTAAATTTCACTGCATTGCTCAATAGATTATCCAGCATCCGAGTGACCAAAACAGCATCCCCCTGAATCCAGAGGTCCGGCTGAATGCTCACTTCAAAGGCTATGGGGCTTTCGCCCCACTTTCTTTCCTGTCCCTGACAATAATCTGACACCAGGGTTGATAGACAAACGGGTTTTAAATCCGACCACTGCAGGTGTTGGGTCTTGGATATTTCCAAGATCTGCTCGGTCATCGATTTCATTAATTTAGCCTGCCGATGAATGACCGTCAAAGATTCCTTGGTCTCCTCTAGGTTATCTGCATATTTGGAGCCAAACTCACTCTCCGAAACGATGACTGACAGAGGGGTCCGCAACTCATGGGATACATTTTGGTTGAATTGCTTTTCTTTCTCAAAAGTCGACTGAACAGAAGAAATCAAATTATTAAAGACCTTGGTAAGACGAGACGTTTCTACATAATCCTTCTGATGCTCGGTCGACACGCGCTTACTGTAGTCTCCGCTCTCTGCAATTTCCTCTGCCATTTGGGTCACCTCTCTGATCGGCAGAAAGGCCTTACGAAGGATCCGACGTCCACCCCAGGCCATCCCAAGGATGGACAGAGGAGCTAGAATGGCCAAGGAAAGAAGAAAGATACTTAATTCTCTTCCTAGACCAGAAGCAAGGCGCACGCCCCGTATCCATTTGCCCTCATTTTCATTATAGACATCAAAATAATAATAGGTTGCTTGGGAAGAGGTATACGTCGACAATTTCCCAGACTCAAAGCCAGCATTGATATCAAAGCCACTTGGCAGAGCACCCTGCTCCAACTTCATGTTTTGATTGTAGAGTGCAAAATAATTGCCGTCATCAAAGGGCTCAAATTCCTCAAGGTCTGAAGCTACTTCCATGGTCTTCTGCTCCAGTTCCCCACGTGAGCTATAGCTGGACCAGGCTCCGGAAATGATAAAAGAAGCACAAAACATAAGAACAAAGAGAAAAGAAACAAAGAGGGTATACCACAATGTCACCTTAGAAACGATGGAGGGAGACTTAGAGTCCTTCTTCATTTTTGAAAACATAGCCCATCCCCCTTTTTGTCTGAATAATCGATGGATTACCTAATTTTTTGCGGATATTCTTGACTAAAACATCAATGATATTAGACTCTCCAACATAATCAAAATCCCAAATATGCTCACGAATCTGTTCCCGACTTAAAACCACATTGGGATGGCGCACCAGACACTCTAGTAACTCATACTCCTTGGAAGTCAGGTCAACCAAAACACCCTTGTGTTGGATGGTCTTTTTTGCCAGGTCTAAGGAATAGTCACCAAATTGGACCAGGTTGGTCAAGTTTTCTCGATTATTTCGTCTCAGCATGACGCGAATCCGAGCCAGTAATTCATCAAATTCAAAGGGTTTGACCAAGTAGTCGTCTGCACCAGCATCCAGTCCTGTTACCTTGTCTTCTAGGCTATCTTTTAGCCGTTAGCATCAGAACTGGGGTCTTAATCTGATGATTTCTCAAGTAGCTCAATACCCCCAAAACCATCTAGTCATGGCAGATCATAATATCTGAAATAATCACGTCATACTGGGACACACGAATGTAGTCCAAGGCCTCCTGACCATCATAGGCCGCATCAACACTATACTGCTGGGTTTTCAGTAATTTAACGATGCTACGATTCAAATCTACTTCGTCTTCAATCACTAATACTTTCATAGCCACTTACTCCAAATTTCTTCCCTTATTATACCATGCTTCCATAAAAAATCTCGGCTAGGAAAAGCCTAGTCGAGATCTTACTCTAGTTAATCGTGATCCAGCTCCACATCTTCTTCCAATACGGTACCTGTATTGGCATCTAACTCTAACTCAATTTTTTGATTGCCTTCTCGCAAGCTAACGCTATAGACAAGTTTACCATCTTCTACATCTAACTCTACTTTTTCGATACTAGCATTCGAGTATTTTTGATTTCAGCTGGCTCTCACCTTAGCCAAGTCCAACTGAACACTTGCTCCGATTAATTGCTGATCTTCACGATCCTGACTCAGATCCTTAGTTTTTGACTTCAAGATAGCACCAGACTGGCCATCGATCTTATATTCTTTTTCATTTTTTCCATCCAAGATGGTCACTTCATACACTGCTTTTCCATGTTTTTCTTCTTGCTCGTAGCCAATCACTTTTCCACCCTTAGCTTCTTTCAGAGCTTTTTCTTGAGCTTGTGCAAGGGTGACAGATGCAGTCACTGTTGAAGAAGTAGTCTTTTTACTTGTTCCAGTATCGGCAAAGGCTACTACAGAGCCTAGAGCGGCAGTTGATAGAGAGAAGATTGCGAGACTTGCAACGGCTTTTTGTTTAATTGATTTTTTCATGTTAGTTACCAACTTTCTTTTTCTTATCAAGTTCTTCTTGATGATTCTATTTTATCTAAGAAAGATGAATCCAAAATGAATGAGAAAAGATTTTTTAAAAAATTTTTTAAAAAAGACTGAGTAAATCGACGAGCTTTTTGCAGCTATCTTTCTCAGTCCCCTTTCTATTTCTATCTTACTCCTCCTGCAAGATCTGATTAATAAAGTCTGTAATTGATTCAGCTACCTTTTGCATTTCGAGAGAACCTAGCGCACCTAGATCATTTCATAAATGCTATCGTCCCCATTCTTTTTGAGGAAATAGGCTAGATCCCCATCTTGACCGATCATAAAGAAATCTGGTTCATCCTCATCAATCTGGTAGGTTTGATTGCGTTCGGTAAGATCTTCTTTAGCATAGAGACAAATACCCGTCTCACCAATGTCATAACCTGGCTGATCCCCTAAGTCATCAAGAAATACCTGATATCCTTTCGGTAAGGAAAAACCAAAATCATATTCGTGCATGCTTTAACCTCCTGCTTTTTCATTTTTCTATTTCAAACTCCAGCCACCATCAATGGTCAGGATTTGCCCTTGCATGGCAGAGGCCTTCCCACTGGCCAAAAAGAGACTGACTTCTGCCACTTCTTCTGGCTCTATCCAGCGTTTAATGGGGGTCTCGCTAGCCACCCAGTCTGCTAGGCCTCCTGGTTCAAAGTCCGCAGCGGTCATAGCCGTTTTGACAGCACCTGGTGCGATACCAAAAATCTGAATCCCAGCTTCTGCATAATCCAGGGCCAGCTGTTTGGTAAAGCCTGCTAGAGCATGCTTGGAGGAAGTATAAGCGTGACCGCCACCTCCTGCTAGGCTAGAAGCAATGGAGCACATATTGATGATGATCCCTTGCTTCTTCTCCAACATTTGCGTCAGATAATGCCGTGTCAGCTCTACCGGAGTCACATAGTTGATCTCAAAGATCTCCTGAATCTCTTGAGCGCTTTGCTCAAGAAGTGGCTTGTAAGCATCCAAGACTCCAGCCGTATTGCACAAGACGTCGACCTCAGGACACCAGTCAAAAATCGGCGTTAAATCCAAGATCAAGTCCCGCTGCAAGAAGTGAAACTCACCTGGCAACTGGGGATCAGCTCCCTGGTCCACCCCATAGACCTGGTAGCCCTTTTCTAGAAAGAGACGGGCTTGAGCCAGACCAATCCCGGAGCTAACGCCTGTGATCAAGACCCGTTTAGTCATGAACTTCCACCCAATCTGTCGCTAAGACATCACAAGGGGTTGGACTCCACATAGAGAAGCCTTCGCCTTCACCAGATACGTTAATGAGAAAATAAGGCGTCACTTCCAGAGCCACTCCATTTTGCTCGATTGTATCAAAGAGTTGGACATAGTTCTCAGCACCACCCCAACCCGTACGCACATATTTCTTTTTTGCCTTTAGTCCAGGCAAGATTTCTTCAAATGTCATCATCTTCTCCTTTGTTATAATTAAACGTTGATATGATAAGCTTTATGGCACATAAAACATATGAAATATACATTTATTCACCGTTTTGTGGATCCAAAAGTCCATTCATGGTTCTTTCATAATAAGAACTAAATGTCATGCAATTATAATTTCGTTATATTTTTAAAGTCTATGGATTTACAGTTAATTTAAATGTATCTAGCCATAAATCAGCTAATTCCTAATAATTTTTATATCTACACTAATTCCGTAATGTAACTGAATTTATATTAAAATTTTTGTTGCTAGGTTTTATCCTTTACTTTTTGTTCTTTTCTAGTTCAGGGCAGTTATACTTGTTTTTAATAATTTTCCTCATAATCTGATAAATTTCTAGAAATATACTAACAAAAATATACAATTGAACCATCTTTTTCTTAATTTATTTTAATTCCACAATATTCCTCTTCCTCAGTAGGAAAGCAATTAGAAAAATCGTTAAGTTTTTTTATTACGAAAAAAAGTTACGAGAACCTCTCAATTTCCTATTCTAAGAGATTAAATGACATATTATAACGGAATAAAAAAATATCGTGTATGGAGCTTACATATTTAGTAAATTGTCTATTCAGAATATTTAGCTATTTTTATTTATATAATCAGAGGGCATTCCTGATTCTATTGTAAACATAGCATCGTCATCAGGGAATTTTTTAAGATGCTCCTTGAGAGAATAGAATAAAGCAAATTCAGCATGAAATGCTGCATCTTCATTCTTAAACCATGTAAGAGAGTTAAAAAGGGTGTATAAATCGTTTCTTCCTGCACCTTTTCTATAACCAGCTTCAGATATATCCATACGTTTGTGGAAAAATTCTCTATAGCTGATTGAATATTTCTCAGAATGATAATTAAATAGTCTCCCGCTATGGGCTGCACGGTTTCTAAATGCTAAAACTAAGTATAAAATTTCTAAAAAGGTTGCTTTTACTTCCTCTGTTATAAATTCTTTAGGAATTGTTAGGCAGGTTGAAATTACTTGCTCTTTCTGAGCAGGTTTTAGTAGCTTACACATTGTTACCAGGTTTCCTAGAGTAGTACCTTTTAAAAGAATCCATGGTGGGATGTGTCCGTGAATTTCTCTGTAATGTTTATAAGGTTCAGAGTTATCATCGTAAATTTTATTTAATTTATGAATGAGCTGATCAATCTCATAACCTCTTTTATTCTTCTTACCTTTGATTATAATTTTTTTCTATCCAGGTATTGTTCTTTTTCAACTCCGATATCTTTTGCGACAACGTAACCGATCGCTGTCCGTAGTGACAATTCAATCTCCATAGTCGCTTCTATAATTCCCTTTTCGAATATCTTTATCAAGTTCATAGAGGGCGAGCATATGTTCAAATGTTTCGCCATCTTTATAGATTTCCTCTGCAGAGTCTAATTCAATGGTGAAATACTTATATCCGTTCACTATTTCATAGTATCCATAATTAGTTAGAGATTGTCTTGCTAAACTTTCGTTTAGAAAATGTTAGATTTCTTGATTTTTAGTAACTCTATCTGTTCATCAATATTTGTAAAAGGTTTCATTGATTGTACCTCAAAATACTGCACAAAAAGGAGCTTCATTAGAAGCCCCTTTCGGTAGGTCGCTACTGCAACCATTCATTAAGATTAAATAAATTATAATCCATTCGAGCTATATGTCAACAAGTTAGCAAACTTGTTCGACCTCTATTTATTTTCGATTTCTATCTTATATTTTTCCCTATTCTTGTTAGAATAACACATAATGATCAGATTATTACTGGCAAAAGATGAAGGATTAAAAAGGAATTATATTATCTTCTCAAAAACCATAGTTGCTTGAATACGGTCTCCTCCACCTAATCCTTTACTTCCACCGTTCGCTGTACTGATTGTATGAAGTCTATATCCCTTAGATGCTTGGCGATTAATTACATCTTCTAATTCTGTAAGATTCCCCTGAACCAGTGCCGAAAAACTTTTCTTTCAATGTCACTTGAAGAACAACATAATGCAATCCATTTGCTCCAGAAGCATTTGAAAAAGTGCCTTCTTGTTTTTACATTATCAAAAAAATCCCATAAGCTTCCTCCTTAAAAAAATGTATCTTTTTATTTAACAACAAATCTAAAAACAGGCTGATGTTTAGATAGTAATACCCCTCATATTCATCTGTTATTTAAAATATCCTGTATCATTATCAAACTAAATTTGTTATATTTTTAAATTATTTATTTCGTAACCTTCATTGACCCCAAAATTTTTTTCTTTTGCGATTGTCGTCCCATCTTCTGTCTTAATGTGCAGACGAATACTTACATCTTGAGCAGAATAACCATTTTCAATAAGCCATACAGGAAAAAGTTTGATTCTTAACCTGCAACACTTTATCAGCAAATTCTTGAATATTATCTTTTGAATTATATTTAAAGTCTTGTGGAACAGTCAGATACAGTATAAGTCCTCTACCTGTGGCACTATACACTTGCCCAGTCTCTTTAACCAACTCATTCAATTGATTCTGAAATTGACTCAGCATATTTTTGAAACTCTTCATCATCAAATTGATTTGACGTCGAAGTTGATTCGCTTGACGAACTCACTTCTGAAGTCGAGGAAGATGCTTGAGTTGTTGTCGATAAATTCGAAGACGAACTGTTTGAACTAACAACAGATCTGACCGAAGCTTGTTGATTTTTCTTCTCGAAAAGAATAAACCAAATATAACAAAAACTAAATAAAGCGATCAAAGCTGAAATGTTTCGATATTTTATATTAGGTTGTTTTTTTATAAAATACACACACCAACTAAAACCACAAAAATGTGATAAAAGAAATAATGAATCTCATAATAACCTCCTTTTCATTTTTTTCAATCTTATCTTTTACTTTTTTTATACTTTATAAATATCTATAACTACTCCAAATTTTCGAAAATACAATTCTACTATATAGAACTATATAGACGTGAGTTACTAATCAAGCTCAATTAAAATGAACCTTATTATTACTCTCTGCAAATGATTCAAGAGTGAACAAATAAGAAATGTAGGTGAACTCTAGAAAATATAATTTTAAGAAACTAGAACTCTATCTGGGATTCATTAAAGAATTTATGATTACTATTATCTGAAATTTCTTCAAAATGTCATGATCTTCTCCTTTGATTCATACTCCTTTTCATTATAACAAAAATCAAGCTTGCTCGTTGTTTTTCAACAGAAAAAGGGGAGTTTCCTTCCCCTTTTCACTCTATTCACCATTTTCTGTCTTGTTCTTTTTCAAGGCGCGAATCATGAACCAATAGTAAATCATCAATCCTATAACAATGATTACCGTAGGTAGGATCATAGTCATGGTAGAATTCTGAATCCCTTGTGCCAAAGTCCAGCGATGCAAGAATCCCACTACTAAGAAGGACAGAATAGGAAAGATGAAGGCACGAACAAACTCTTCTTTCCATTGCCACAGGATAAGACCTGCAGAAGCCCCTGTCATCAGGAAAGTATCCCATGGATTCGGTACCGTCAACCAGGCAAAAGCTGGCAAGAAACGGACCCCAACTATTTCACTGATAAAATAGATCCCCAGAACGAGAACAACTGCTACATAGATTGCTTTTTTTGACTTCTCTTCTGCAAAAATGAGGCGACGAAGGAGATAGAATAGTAACCCAACGGCCAAAAGTCCTAAAATACTATCCGTTAGATAGACGAGGGGCTTGAGAACCAGGACAGCTTGCGAAGCAAAATCACTTAAGAGGCGATAGAAAATCACAATTCCTGAGACGATTGCACTATATTTTAGAACAGATCGCGTAGATTCTTTGGGCATGTTCTCGATGATTTGGTCTGCCATTCCCTTAGGATCCTGTCCAAAATAGTCCTTGGCCGTCCATCCATCTCCACTTGCTTGCGAAAAATCCAGCGCTAGATTATAGACCTGCTCTTTTAAAGCCTTCTCCTCATATAAGAAACCAGCGAAATTAAAATAATCCCAGAGATCTTGGAAATAAGCTTGGTCCTCTTGGCTAAAGGTTTGAACCAAAGCCTGCGTTTCTTCATAATAAATAGCTGATGTCATGATGTTTCCCCCTTTCTTTGGAGACGAAATACAATGAGGGACAGGACTAGTCCTATAAGAGGGAGTAGCCAGCGTAATACATTAGCAGTTTCTGGATTCACAAAGCGAATCCAACATCCAGTTACTAGGAAAGTCAGCCCCATTACTAGTAGACTCGTCATCAGGCGATCTCTACTTATAAGCTCATAACCGCAAACCCAAGTAGGACTAGGACAGCAAGAGAAATCGCCCAACCATCTGATAAGAAGAGACTCCCAATGTGGCCAAAATAGATCGAAAATAGTCGTACGATGTTCAGAAACACTATCAGGCTAATCACACTTATAAAAATAGCCCAAGGCCACTTGATTTCCCCATAGCTCTGTTTGGACCAAAGCCACATCATGAATTGACTCAACACTACGAAAATGAGTAGATCTAGCAGATATGTTAAGGGAGCAATCACCAGTGGCATCATCCAGGCAAAATCCATTACAAACCGCATGCCAACGAAAATCGTTCCAAGAATCAAGAATAACCCCACAAAAGAACCTAGCCTGCGCCTAGGTAACTCCGAGAGAACTTGGTCCATCATGGCCCTTGGATCCTTTCCGTAGTAGTCCATCGCACCAATCCCGTCTCTCTCAGCAACCTTTAAATCGCAAACCATATTGTAGAGCTGTTCACCCAGTAGCTCATCATCATAAAAATAGACCTTTGTCCCAATATAGGCCACCATTTTTTTCACATAGGCTTGATTCTCCTTGTTTAGATGATTCAGTTCATCAGACATTTTTTCTGTATAATCTTCGATCATTCTTCCCCCTCCTTTCTCACGCGTTCTACTTTAATGACCAGATCCTGCCACTGGTTCCAAAATTCCTCTAGTCGCTCTCTTCCTTCTTTGGTTAGAGAGAAATATTTGCGATCAGGTCCATCTGGAGAAGGCCTCATCTCTCCTACTATAACTCCCTGCTTCTCTAGCTTCTGAAGCAAGGGATAAACGGTCCCCGCAACGATCTTGTCGAAGCCGGTTTCCTTGAGACTTTGGATCAACTCATAGCCATAGATATCCTTTTGAGAAATAACCTCTAGGACACAACCTTCTAGGACACCTTTTAGCAACTGCGACTCTTTCATCCTTCTCCCCCTTTCCAAATAGGCTTATTTTTAGCTAGTTTGTTTTTACATACTAGTATCTCTGTCTATAGTATACACCCATCCCACTAGTTTGTAAAGCATAATAGTGGAAATAATCAATAAAAATTAAAAACGAACAATATGACTAAATATACAATATTTTTTATAAAATTAGTTGCTTTTTATCAGAAAAGGTGTATAATGATACAAAATCTTTAATAAAGGAGATCAGTTATGAAAAAAATCTAAACTAGCCTTCCTAGCGGGAGTCACGGTTGCTTTCAGCCCTCTTTCTCGCTTCATGTGGATCGTCTTCAAAATCTTCTCAGACAGAAACATACTCATATGTGTTCAGTACTGATCCAGATTCTTTGAACTACCTCCTTTCAAATCGTTCAACAACTAGTGATATCACTACAAACTTGGTGGATGGACTATTTGAAAACGACCAATACGGTAACTTGGTCCCTGCTCTAGCAAAAGATTGGTCTGTCTCCAAAGATGGATTGACCTATACCTATAAAATCCGTAAAGATGCAAAATGGTATGACTCAGAAGGAAACGAATATGCAGATGTGACTGCTCAAGACTTCGTCACTTCTTTGAAATATGTAGCAGACAACAAGTCAGATGCCCTTTACTTGGTTCAAAACTCAGTAACCGGACTTAATGACTATGTCAATGGGAAAAATACAGACTTTTCTAAAGTGGGTATCAAAGCCGTTGATGACCATACCCTTCAATACACCTTGAACCAACCAGAATCCTTCTGGAATTCAAAATTGACAACCTCTACCATGATGCCTGTCAATGAAAAATTCCTTGAATCTGCTGGAAAAGACTTCGGTAGTGTGAAACCTTCCGGAATCCTCTACAATGGTCCATATTATTTGAAATCTTTCACTTCAAAATCTTTGATGGAATTCACTAAAAATGAAAACTATTATGACAAAGAGAATGTGAAGATTAAAGACATCAAGTTGACCTACTTCGATGGTTCTGACCAAGATTATTTGGCTCGTAACTTCTCAGACGGCAACTTCACAACTGCTCGTCTCTTCCCAACGAGCTCAACCTATAGCACTATTGAAAAGAACTTCAAAAACAACATCGTTTATTCTCCACAGGATGCAACTGTTCACTATGCTTTACTTCAACGTGAACCGTCGAAACTACAGCCACACGAATAAGACGACAGATGACCAAAAGAACCAAACGAAAACTGCTCTTCAAAACAAGAACTTCCGTCAAGCCATCAACTTCGCCCTTGATCGTACTTCCCTAAGTGCCCAATCAAATGGGAAAGATGGGGCTAGCAAAACACTTCGTACACTTCTTGTACCTCCAACATTTGTGCAAGTAGACGGCAAAGACTTCGGTACAGTCGTTGAAGAAAAGCTTGCCGCAACAGGAGATGATTGAAAGGTGTTAGCCTCGCAGACGCTCAAGACAGCATGTTTAACGCTGACAAAGCCAAGGCTCAATTAGCCAAAGCTAAAGAAGCTCTTCAAGCTGAAGGGGTGCAATTCCCAATTCACATCGACTATGTGGTAGACCAATCTGCTGCTACCCTTGTACAGCAGGCAGACTCAATGAAGGACTCCATTGAAAAAACATTAGGAAAAGAAAATGTCATTGTGGACGTTCAAAAATTATCCACTGAAGATGCGGATAACGCGACCTACTTCGCCCAAACACCAGATCAAAAAGACTTTGACTTAGACATCGGTGGATGGGGACCTGACTTCAAGATCCATCGACTTACTTTGGATATCTTCAATCCAACTGATGGTGCATCTTTAGCAGGTTTGGGAATCAATCCAGCAACTGACCAAGCCGTAATTGAAAAACTTGGCTTGAACGAATACAAGAAATTGTTGGATGAAGCCAATGCTGAGCAATTGGATACAACTGCTCGTTACGAAAAATATGCTACCGCTCAAGCTTGGTTGACAGACAATGCGATCGCCTTCCCTATCTACTCTAAAGGTGGCGTTCCATCTATCACTAAGGTGAAACCATTCACCAAAGCCTTCTCCTTAATCGGTATAAAAGATGGTTCTAGCTATTACAAGTACATGGAATTACAAAGTGATACTGTCACAACTGCTGACTACGAAAAAGCGTATAAAAATTGGTTGAAAGAAAAAGAAAAATCCAATAAAAAAGCTCAAGAAGAACTTGCAGAACACGTCAAATAATGGTTGACGTCAAAACACCGAGGTTGTACCTCGGTGTTTTTGTTTCTAGCAAAATCTTGTATTTTCCATCTTATTTCTCAAGCCTTAATAATCTCAAACCCTATCGCACGACAATCTTCCGATAACTTCTAGAAGTCAGAAGAAAGACGAGAACATAGGAGATGAAAAAGACAGCGCAGATAGAAAGAGTCGTTTGAAGCACCAATCCAGCATTGTTCGCTCCTAAGATGGCAACGATTTTTGAAATCATCTTGTAGGCTACTCCTAGGTAAAGGAAGGAGAAGAATAATGGAAGGAAAAAGACGGTGAGAATCTGTTTGCGAATGGTGGTGCCGGTTTGCTTTGGTCCAATCCTACTTGTTGCAAGATCACAAAATTATCCCGATCCTCATGACCCTCTGAAATCTGTTTGTAGTAAATGACGAGTACTGTAGCTAATAGAAAGATGACCGATAGGAAAATCCCAATAAAGAGGAGAGTCCCTGCTGTTTCACGCCACTCTTTCTCTATGCTGTATCGTTCATATCCACCAAAAAAAGTCGCACTATATTGACTCATTTTGTCTGTCGAATAAAGGTCTTTGATCAAGCTAGAGATGAAATTTTTGTTCTCTTTATTTTTGGAACTAATAGAGAATTCCAAATTTTTATCAACTTTTAGTCCCAGTTGGTTCAAGTCAGGGAGGACAAGGTACAAGCCCATTTGGTGTTGAAACAGGTCAGATTGAGGGAGTTTTCCTTGGATAAAATTGGAGTCTAGTTTTTGTTTAATCGTGAAGGTCTTCCCATTGATTTCTAATTGTGCATCTAATCTTCCAGGATACTGATACCCATAGGCTAGGATTTCATTTTCCCCAAGCTCAACTTTTTGACCGGTCAGTTGCTCATAAGTCGCCTGATCAGAAAAGTAGACTGTTCCCTCTGTCTTCAACTCCTGACCAGTTGATGGAGTGGATTGGTCATTCACCTCTAAGACCTTTCCATCAATCTTTCGAATTTCAGCCGACCAGTATGTTGTCTGTGCCACCTGATAATCTGATAGATGTGTCGCATCGGCTGTTTTCTTAATTTGGGCTTGAACATCCTCAACAACCGGTTCTGTTTCAGCATCTGAAGGCATATGCCCCACACTAATCATGTAATCAGAAGGGTAAACAGTATCTAGGTAATTCTGCCCTCCAATAAAGATATTGAGCGACCCGGTTAAGGTTACCAAGACCATGGTGGAAAGAATACTAATGGTCGCAAGGCCCGCTGCATTTTTTCGCATCCGAGCTATTAAGTTAGAGACGGATATAAAATTCTCTGGCTTGTAATAGTAGGATTTTCGACCTTTGAGAAATCTTAAGAAGGTAATGGAGCCTGCGTTGAATAAGAGATAAGTCGCCAGAATGACCAAAATGACAGCAATAAAGAATCCTTGAACAGCCGCTACCGGACGCTCAACGGTTAGCGCTATATAAAACGCAATTCCTAAGAGCCCAAGTCCTAAAAGAGTTTGGACCAGCAAGAAGCGTCCCTTCTTCTCTCCTGCCTTTTTCTGTTGCATGAGATTTAGGGAACTGTAGCGCAAGAGGCGGAAAGAATTCAACAAAAGAATGAGACCAAAAGCTAAGGCTAACCCAAGTAAAGTGTCTAGAACAGCCCCTATCTGGAAGGTTGATTGAATGACGACTGGTAGCCCCATACATTTTAAGAGGAGTGCAAAAATCAAGCGATCAAACAAGAGTCCCAAGCCTAGACCCGCCCCTACTGTAAGAATAAAGAAGATAAGCAATTCCCATAAGGTCATGACGAGGAGGTGCTTCTTCTCCATCCCCAAAACACTGTATAAGCCCAGTTCTTTGGAACGATTTTTCATGACATAGCCATTGGCATAAGCCACTAAAATGATGACGACCAACTGGACGACGAAACTACCAAAACCAAGAACAGTTCTCGCCGCTCCCCCTCCGTAAGAATCCTCTAAATGAGGGGTTGATGACAAGGCGATAAAGCTATAGAGGATCATGGTCGTTAACATGACAGCCAAGGCAAAGGGATAATAGAGCTTGCGATTTTGTTTGAGGTTAGAAAAAGCTAATTTACTTGTTAATTTAAACATCATGATCCTCCTTACCCGCCATGACCGTCAAGGTATCCGAGATTTCTTGGAACATCTGACGTTCTGTTTTTTCCCCGCGGAAGATCTGGTTGTAGAGAATTCCGTCCTTGATAAAGAGCACGCGCTTGGCCCGAGCTGCCGATGCGGTTGAGTGGGTCACCATGAGGATGGTTTGCCCCATGCTATTGATATCTTCAAAGACATCTAGTAAAAGCGACCCGGAAGATTTGGAATCCAGCGCCCCTGTTGGCTCATCCGCAAGGAGAATTTCTGGTGAGGTGATAATGGCCCGTGCTACAGCCACCCGTTGTTTTTGCCCACCAGAGATTTCGTAAGGATATTTTTCTAGGAGCTGGTGAATGCCCAATTCCCGACTGACGCTATCGACCTTACTCATCATTTCCTTGACCGGTCTGCGTGAGAGGACTAAAGGGAGAAGGATATTGTCCTTGACAGACAAGGTATCGAGTAGGTTAAAATCTTGAAAGACAAAGCCAAGTTTTTCCCGACGGAAACTGGACGCATCCTTGTTCTTGATAGTTGAAGTATCGGTACCGTTGAGGTAGACCCGCCCTTCCGTCGGCTGATCCAGCATGGCTAGGATGTTAAGGAGGGTCGATTTCCCGGACCCTGATTCCCCCATGATGGCGACGTATTCCCCTTTTTCAACCGTGAAGTGGATATCTTTTAGGGCTTCAACCTGCGTTCCTTGAAAGCGGGTTTTGTAAATTTTTTTCACATGTTGTACATCTAATAAGGCCATTTTCATTCTCCATTTCCATCCGATCGTACGATTGACATCCATAAAACTTTTTACACCTCTATTGTAACGATTTAGAGAGAGATCTACAATAAGCTAACCTTTCATTTTTACCCTGATTTCTTACATTTCTGTAAGGTATTAAAAAACTAGCTTCCATGCGGGAGCTAGTTCCTTCTTATAAGGCTGTGATGGCTGTAATCAACCCAAAGATAATCCCTGGAGCATTGGCTGCAGCAAGTGGGATATCGCGTTCTTTTTTGAAGAGTCCGTAGTAGACCCAAAGACTACAGTTGATGGCTGCCACTAAAGGTTGAATAAAGTTTCCTTTGTGACCAGCGAGATTATCCATAATTTGTGGGAAATAAGAGACATACATCATCACAGACATAAAGGTCGCAACCCAACCAAGAATTTTCATTTGTTTTTCATTCATTTTCAAAATACCTTTCATTTTTTAAGTACGCACTATTCTAACGCTTGCCCTCTTAAAATTCAAGTGCTTTTTTCAAATGTTACCGAACTGTAAAATGTCACAATCTTGTGATTTTGCAGGAAGATGGATTTCTTTTCGAGTGGATTTTCTCTCTAGTTGCCATTTTTTGACACTTTGTCTAATTCTTTTGCAAATGTGATCGTTTTCATTTTGCGTAGCATGCAAATTAATTGCATTTTCTTCCTACTTATGCTATTTTGATACACAGAGGTAAAATTTTATGAATAAACAAAAAATCAACCAAATCGTTGGCTCGATCGGTGCCTTTATTGGGATTATCGTTTTCATTGCCTACATCCCACAAATTATTGCTAATTTACAGGGAAATAAGGCCCAACCTTTCCAACCCTTGTCAGCTGCTATTTCTTGCTTGATCTGGGTCATTTATGGTTGGACAAAGGAACCTAAAAAAGACTGGATTTTGATCATTCCGAATTCGGCAGGTGTCATCCTAGGGGGATTGACTTTCCTTACATCACTTTAATAGAAAGTGAACAAAGACTGAACTCTACGGGTTCAGTCTTTTTGTGTATCCCTTTGAAAAACAAAAACAATCGCAGTCGGTTTTCGTACAAAAAAGCCCGCTATGAGCGAGCTTCTCTTTCCTTAAATCTGTACAATCTTGCGGTAGCTCCGAGAGGTGATCCAAAAGACGATCAGGTAGGTGATGAGAAAGACGGCACAGACACTGAGGGTCACGATGAGGACTTGGCCACTATTGATGACACCAAGGGCTTTGAGAATCAGGCGGATCATATGGTAGGCAAAGGCCAGGTGGACAAAGGCAAAGATGAGAGGTAGGAAAAAGACGGTCCGCACTTGACGGTTGATGGTCCGTTTGACCTCATCTTCATCAAGTCCCACCTGTTGGAGGATAACGAAGCGGTCACGGTCTTCATAGCCTTCTGAGATTTGCTTGTAGTAGATGACGATGACTGTTCCGACCATAAAGATCAATGACAAGAAAATACCAATAAAAAAGATACCACCAAAGAGGCTATTCATTTCTCTCACATTATATGCTCGATTGCCCCCATAGACAAATGTCCCTTGCCCCTGTTGGCTACTCAGTTCATCGATCATCTTGTCATAGCTGTCAGCTAACTTAAGTTGGTGTTCTTCATCAACATTGACATTGAAACCACCATAGATTTGGGTAACGACAGCAAGGTTCGGAAACTGAGCGACAAAGGCTGAAAGGTCAGGCACGATCAGGTAATTGAAATCCTCTGTCAGCATATTGAAGATGTTTGGGACATGATCGGTGATAAAATCCTTGGTCACTTCTTCCTTGACTTGAAAGTCTTGCCCATTAATAGTAAACTGCTTTTGCCCTTTGAGAGCCTTGTTGTGGGCAAAGAGGATGACTTGGTTGCCGGTCAGATCGACGTGTTCTCCTGTCATCTGCTCATAGCTAGCTGCATCAAAGACCAGAAAGACTGTTCTCGGTCTGACATCGTGTTCATCATCAGGATAGACCGTGAAGTCTGTGCCCTTTTGTGATTCGACCCCAAAGGTGGCATAGTTCATCAGGTCACGATTTTTGATCTCAAGCTGGTGCTCAGATGCAAATTCATCAAATTTTTGATTGATTAGCTCCAAATCCACGCCTTTTCCCTGAATGGAGAAATCATGTGGATTCATGATTTTCTTGATCATTTCACCACCGATATAGATGTTGGTTGCAGCAGAGATAGTCACCAATACCATGGTTGAGAGGATGGCAATGGTCGCAAGCCCCACTGCATTTTTCTTCATGCGATAGATAAGGTTAGAGACCGAGATCATATTGTTGGGTTGGTAATAGTAGGCCTTCTTTTTCTTAAGTAGGTGCAAGAAGACGGTAATCCCTGCATTAAAGAGCAGATAGGTCCCAATCATAACCAAGATAACTGCCAGAAAGAAGATTACAATCGCAGACATGGGGTCTTTGACAGACAAAGCTAGGTAGTAGCCAGAACCGAGAGAGGCTAAGCCCAGGATGGTTTGGGGCCACAAAAAACGAGCTTTCTTTTCACCACTCGCTTTCTCACGCGTTAACTGCAAGGCATTCAATCGGAGAATCCGCCAAGCGTTGAGAAAGACTAAGAGGGCAAAGATGAGACCAAAGGTGACAAAGACTAAGACCACAATCCCAGGTTGGAAGGTGGATACTAGCTGGACCTTCATCTTCATGAGTTTCAAGAGAAAGGCAAAGATTAGCTTGTCAAAGAGAGCCCTGATCAAAAACACCAGCTGAGATAGTCACAAAGCCAAAAAGCAAGAGTTCCTTGAAAATCATGCTGATGAGATGGCGTTTCTCAAGGCCGAGCATGCTGTAGATTCCCAGCTCCTTGGAGCGGTTTTTCATGACGAAGCTATTAGCATAGAGCACGATGATAGCTCCCGCGACGATTGACCACGAACAGTCCCAAGCCTAGGGTAAAGATCATGGAAGAGCCCCCTCGAAGCTCATGAATGTGAGGATTAAAGGTCAGGGAGTCAAAGAGGTAGGCGATGGTCACTGCAAGAATGACCGCAATCGCAAAGGGATAATAGAGCTTGCGGTTCTTGATCAGATTGGAGCAAGCTAATTTAGTGGTTAACCGAAACATCTACTCCACCTCACTTGCCATGATCGTCAAGGTATCTGAGATTTCTTGGAACATCTGACGCTCCGTCTTTTCCCCACGGAAGATCTGGTTGTAAAGGATCCCGTCCTTGATAAAGAGCACGCGCTTGGCCCGAGCTGCGGCGGCAGTTGAGTGGGTCACCATGAGAATGGTTTGCCCCATGGTGTTGATATCTTCAAAGACATCTAGCAAAGCAGCTGAAGACTTGGAATCCAGCGCCCCGGTTGGCTCATCAGCAAGGAGAATTTCTGGCGAGGTGATAATAGCCCGTGCAACAGCCACCCGTTGCTTTTGCCCACCAGAAATCTCGTAGGGATATTTTTCAAGCAGTTGGTGAATGCCCAACTCTCGACTCACGCTATCCACCTTGCTCATCATTTCCTTGACCGGTCTGCGAGAGAGGACCAGAGGCAGGAGGATATTGTCCTTGACAGACAAGGTATCCAGCAGGTTGAAATCTTGAAAGACAAAGCCTAGTTTTTCGCGACGGAAGCTGGACGCATCCTTGTTCTTGATGGTTGAAGTATCAGTGCCGTTGAGGTAGACCCGTCCTTCGGTCGGCTGATCCAGCATGGCTAGGATGTTGAGAAGGGTCGATTTCCCGGACCCTGATTCCCCCATGATAGCGACATATTCCCCTTTTTCCACAGTGAAGTGAATATCTTTTAAAGCTTCGACTTGCGTCCCTTGAAAGCGGGTTTTTGTAGATTTTTTTAATGTGTTGAACGTCTAGCAATGACATACTTTTCTCCTTTTACTAGTAGATCAAGAAAAATTCTTGGGTTTGTTGTAGGACTTGGCGACCAAATTCCGCCTTTTCCAAATCAGTTTGCTTATTGGATTTTTTAATCATTTTGGGTTCTTTCATCCATTTCAAGAGTTTCATTTTCTTGACCTCCTTCATTTGATGAGACTATTGTATAAAAAAATAAAAGGTGGTCACCATAACCCTAACCTTTTCATTTTTAAAATTAAATCTTACATTTTTTTGTCATTTTTTCAAATAAAAGAGAATTTTTAGGGAGAAAAACATCATGTATCGACGATTTCCCTAATCTATAACCAACTTCTTCTCTTCAAAGTGAATGGCAACAGTCGTCCCTTGACCAACCTGAGACGTCATATGAATCTGGTGTCCTAGCTGATCGGCAATCTTTTTTAGTTAGGTAGAGGCCTAGTCCTGAAGATTGCTGAGTCAAATGCCCATTGTAGCCAGAAAATCCCCTCTCAAAGACACGGAGTATATCGCTATCCTTAATTCCAATCCCACTATCTTTGATATATAGGGTCTGGTCATCGAAATAGATCTCAATCCCGCCAGCACTGGTATACTTGAGGCTATTAGACAGCAATTGCTCGATGATGACCAAGAGCCACTTGCGATCGGTAATGACAGCGACATCTAAGTCATGCAGATCCACCGTCAATCCCTTTTGGATAAAGAAGATAGCGTACTTTCTCACCACTTCTTTGACCAGCTCTTCGAGTGGAACACGCTTAAGCACCAAATCATCGTGAAAGCTTTCGAGTCTCAGATATTGGAGGACCAGATTAGCATAGGAGTCAATCTTAAAGAGCTCCTGCTCCATTTGTTTTCTCAGGTCGCTGTCTTCTATATTTTGAACCAGGAGTTGGCTGGCCGCAATAGGTGTCTTAATCTGGTGGACCCAGAGAGTATAGTAATCCATCAGGTCATTATAGGCCTCTAGACTCACCGTGGTTTTGCTCACGCTGGGCTTGCTGACTGCTTGCTAGCTTCTGACTCAAGACCATTTCTAGAGGGGTCTCAGCTACTCCCTCCCCATAGAGCACTTCCTTCCGATAGGCCTGATAGCCAGCTGCTACATCCCATATAATGAGAAGAAGGCTCAAAAAGCTAAAAATGCCAGTCAGGTAGAGAAGAAAATTGCGGTAGCCTTCGAATATATAGGCAAACAAAACAAGAGAAGAAAAAGGAGTAATCCCAACAAATAGAGATAACGACGATGAGCAAGCAGATAGTGCTTAACAAAAAGAATCGATTACCCATTGCTCAACCCTGTATCCTATCCCTTTTTTTCGTTTCAATAAAATGTTCCAGTCCTGCTTCTTCTAGTTTCTTCCGAGTCTAGCTACATTGACCGAAAGGGTATTGTCATCAATGAAGAAATCACTGTTCCACAATTCCTTCATCAGGTCATCTCGAGCCACTACACTTCCAGCCTTCTCAAACAGAATGCGAAGGATTTGAAATTCATTCTTGGTTAGATTGACCACTTCTCCCTCGTAGACCAGATCCATGGATTTGAGATTGAGGATAGCACCCCGGTGTTCTAACAAATCTTGATCAGTCCCAAAACTCATAAGAGCGACGAAGGAGTCCCTGGATTTTTGCCAGGAGGACATTGGGATCAAATGGCTTGGTCACATAGTCATCTCCCCCCATATTGATGGCCATGACAATGTCCATGGCTTGATCGCGTGAGGATAAAAAAACATGATCGGGACTTTAGACACCTTACGAATTTCCTGGCACCAATGGTAGCCATTATAAAGAGGAAGGCCGATATCCATCAGTATCAGATGAGGATTGTTCTGGACGAAGGTCCCCAATACATCCATAAAATCATCAACTGCAATGACCTCAAAGCCCCACTGTTCCATGATTTTCTTTACCTGTTGGCGAATGGTTTCATCATCTTCGACAAGAAGAATTTTATGCATGCTCTTTCCTGCTCTTTCTTACTAGAGTATTACCCTTTCATTATATCAAATTATCCAAGAAGCATACATTTTTTTTCGGTATATCGACTGACAGGCTACTCCCTTTCGTCAATTACCTATTTTTACAGAGGGGCTTTTCAGGTATTTTATGCTATACTGAATATACAGATACAAAGGAGAATCTCATGTCCACGATTTTTGATTATCTAGACCATGTCACCTATGATTCCATCTACGATCGTCCCTTTAAGGAATTGGATGTCTTGGCACTAACGGAGTTGACCTATCTTTCTTTTAATCGAATCGTTCCCCAAGGAGATACGACCAATATTGAAGTGCGCTTATCTGATGCGTGACGCTAGTCGATCAGACTACCAATTTCATCGTGACAGACCAACACCCTGCAATTAGTCGATGAGCTAGCTACTTCTAAGCGCTTTAAGAACATCAAACTCCTCAACTATGTCGATGAGTACGATCCTGATGTTCAGAAGCACATTTGCTACCATGACCCTATCGTCTTACCATAGATGTTTATTTAGTTGTCTTCAGAGGAACGGATGATACCTTGATCGGCTGGAAGGAAGACTTCCATATGACCTATATGGACCATGTCCCAGCCCAGAAGCGAGCAGCTAGCTACCTACAACATGTCATGAAGGAATTTCCCTAAAGGGCGCTTCCTGGTGGCAGGTCACTCCAAAGGGAGCAATCTCGCACTACGCCTGCTCTTATCTTCCAGATTACCTATTTGAACGAGTCGACGCTATCTACAGCTACGATGCTCCTGGTCTCAACAAGGCCATTATTGAAACAGAAGGCTACCAGCGTACATCACCCTAAAAATTCACCGTTTTGTCCCACAAGGATCCATCGTCGGCATGATGCTAGAAGTTCCTGAGCCTGCTACAATTGTTAAAAGTCGAGCTTTTGGTGGCTTTGCCCAGCATGACGCCTTTACCTGGATGGTTGAAAAGGATGGATTTGTGACCCTGGATCAAACCAGTCCCGATAGCCAACAAACCGACCAGACTCTGAAGCAATGGGTAAGAGAAGTTCCCGACAGCCAACTCAAGAAATTTTTGATACCTTCTTTGGCCTCTTCTTAGATGCCGGCATCATTTCAATCAATGACTTGATGGACTTGAAAAATTTCTCCAAGATTAAAGAGATCTCTCAAAAATGCTCAAGACCTCGATCCTACAGAAAGGGAAATGCTAGAACGTCTAGCCAAACAACTCCTCGACACCCGTGTTCAAGCTTGGAAAAATGGCAGACTGTTCCCCGTATCCTAGTTCAAATGGCTACATTTTTTTCAAACGAAAACAAGCAGTCGAGTCTTCCTCACCCCTGCTTCTTGAGCACTAAAGAGTGACCATTTCAACTCTATTTTATGAAATGGAACAATATCGTTTTAGATCAAAAAGTGTAAACGATTTTTATAGAAAGAGAATGAATTGAGAAAACAAAACCCAGGAAATCATAGTTCCTGGGTTTTTGAATGTAGACAAACTACTTTTTTACATAAAATAGCTAAATGATTCTTCAAAAGGATGACTTCTATTTTTAAATTTATTTAAGTAGAATTAAAACTTTCCGCAGTGAGAAAAGTGAGGCTGGGACAAAAGTCCCAGCCTCTCAATTGTCTTTGGATTGTCGAGCAAGACGCAGTGGTTGAGTGGGTTTCTACTACGCTGATTTCATCAGCTTTACAGCCCCACTCAACAGTGCGAGGTGGGACGACGAAATTGAATTCTAACGAATGACCGATTTCTGTCCCACTCTTTCGCTTCTTATTGACGATAGAAGTATTGATCCGCTGGATAGTTCCCAGCTGATTGCGTTACTACTAAGCGAGGTTTGCTCTTATCTGACTGGTCTCCATCAGGGTTTTCAAAACCAATTTTAAAGAGACCAACAGATACTCCTGTTTCTCCCACACGTAGATCTACATAAGGGACTTTACTTGTCTTATCAGAATTCGTCACTGCTTTTAATCTTCCTTGGCCTTTCACAGTTCCATCTTCTTGGATGACCATCTCTTGGCCTTTGGCATTGCGCCATGTCCCTGCCAGACTTGAAAAGTCTCCACTATTGATGGCCGCAATATCGAGGTCTGCTTCCTTCTTAGGCTCTGGGTAAGCTTCCCACCATTTGTCTTGATAGGCTTGGAAGGAGGCTTGATGGTAGAAGATACGTCTCAACGGTGAAACAACGCCATCAGGACCTTGAACATTTTCAGGAATCAAGGTAACAACCAATTCTTGACCAGGACTTGCTCCGGTTGTCCCAGCTTGGACAAAGTAAACTTGATAGGTCGCACCTGCTTTCTTAGGTTTCTTATCTTTATTGAGAACAAATTGGACATTGGTGGCTCCACTCCAGAAGCTCCATCCATTGTCCTTATCAGAGTAGATAGAAGGAAAGACAGTAGTCCGGTGATTGTAATAATCTTCTGGACTATAGCCATACAACTTAAAGCCAGAATCAGCAATCTGCTTTTCAATCGATTCATTGGAATAGCTTCCTGAGAAGGTTGTCAAATCCCCATCCAATACCCCATCATCTGGATTCGTTGATTTGAAGAAATCCTTCCGATTGGCAAAGACCATTTCGTGATCCGGATCATTGTCTGACATGGTGACCGTAATGAGGGGATCCTTATCTGATTGGTATTTAAAGATACGCACAGTGACGGTAAAATCAGTATTCCCATCAGACTTTTTCATCTGACTAGTAGAAACTTTATTGGCTCCTTCTACTTTAAAATTCGTTGAGAAAGTTGCTGATACAGGACCATCTTCTGTCTCGTAATCAATCTTCCAAGATTTCTCATCTTTCTGTATCTTAGCCTTATCACGCGCGCTAGAGACATATTCACCAGACAAATCGAGGACTTTTTCCTTAGATGAGGACGAGGTCTTCGAGGTCTGGTTGAACTCTTTTTGATGATCCGGTTGGATATTGGAGCTAGAGTAGAGATAGACTCCACCAATTAGAACCACTGCACTCACAAAAGCGATGATCATCCAAAGATATTTTTATCTAATCTTTTTGATCATTTCAATACCTCCTTGAAATGGTAGTTACCTATTAGTATACCTCAAATTCTATTTAAAAGCAAACTTTGGTCGAATTTCATAAATTTTTATCGTTTTTCGATACTTTTTTTATTGACTTATTTTTTTATAAGGAGTATACTATAAGTAAATAATAAATAAATTTCAAGGAGGCTTGCGATGAAAAACTCAAAAACCTTAAAAATGTTATTGAAGTCTTAACGGCTTTTCATTTACTTCTGTGGCTTTATGACCGTGGCAAGACTGGTCATCCACCTGCTTTCACGGATGGGTGTGTTTAAGATCTCGTTCAATCTGGAGCGCTTGTCCTTTGAGGTGAATGGCATCCAGCTTTTTCCCAAAACATCTGCAACCACTCTGGCAGTTGCTCTTCCCACTAGCCTCAAGTGCTATTTATATTCTTTCTTCTCATCACCATTCGTAGCTTCCTCCAAAAATCTCTACCAAGAAAAAGATCTTTTTCTCACTCCAACATTGATCTTTGCAACCTGAGCTTGGAAGATCTTATTGGTCTTGTCCTTTATGTCTGGTACACTTGAAACCAGTGGCGACGTTTATCTCCTTCCCTTTACCTTCCAATTGACCTTTAATACGGGACTCCTCCTCGCTGTCCCAATTGTCTGGGTCCTTGGCAAGATTTTTAGAGAGAGGATCAGATCGCCGAAGAAAAATGAGCTGACCATTTAAGGAGGGGACCATGATTATCGTCAATCTAGATGTCATGCTGGCCAAGCGAAAGATGAAATCCAATGAGCTAGCTGACAAAATAGGCATCACTACCGCCAACCTCTCCATCCTCAAGACAGGAAAGGCCAAAGCCATCCGCTTCACTACCCTTGAGGCCATCTGCAAAGAACTGGACTGCCAGCCCGGAGATATCCTGGAATACCAGCCAGATGAATAGGAAATATCTTAAGAAAAGTAATTGGAGACTTTCCTTAGGTGAGGACGGACGGTAGCGAATCCCTCTGGGATTCCATACCTAAGATTTGAGCCTACTGTCTCAAAACTTCCGAGAGTCTGAAATGAAATCTTTCAGGCTCTTTTCTCACTGCGGAAGTCTCCATTAACATTCATGACTAATAGGACGCATCTAACATCCTTGTAATACTCAATGATGAAAACTATAGCGATACAACAAAAGCTCTCCCATTCAGGAGAGCTTATTCTTTATCGATCGTTTAGCCAATGATGCTTCCATTTGGCACAGATGGATCAACGGTTAAGACTGTTAATTGATCCCCGTGTTCTGCAGAAAGAATCATGCCTTGGCTGACATATTTCTTCATCATCTTACGTGGTTTGAGGTTGGCCACGATTTGGAGTTTCTTGCCGACCAATTCTTGTTCATTTGGATAGAATTTCGCGATACCCGAAAGGATTTGACGGTCTTCGCCATCTCCTGCATCTAAGCGGAAGCGAAGCAATTTATCGGATCCTTCGACGCGTTCCACTTCTTTGACCTCTGCTACACGGATTTCGACCTTGTCAAAGTCTTCAAATTTAATCTCGTCTTTTTTTCAGACTTAAGTTCCACTCTTCTGAATCCATTCTTTTTCTTGTGGTTTTACCAGCAGTCATTTGAGATTGGATGTAGGCAATTTCTTCATCCATATCCAGACGTGGGAAGATTGGAGTTCCTTTGGCAAACCACTGTGACATTTTTCAGGGAAGCCCTGCTAGGTCAAGTTTTCAAGATCGAAGTCCAAGCCCAAAGCCTAGTTGTTCCATGATAGCATTTGAGGTGTTCATCATGAATGGTTGGATCAGGTGAGCTACGACACGAAGGCTAGTCGCTAAAGTGAGCCATCACCGTCGCCAATTGTTCCTTGTCACCATCTTCTTTAGCGAGGACCCATGGAGCAGTCTCATCGATGTACTTGTTAGTCCGAGAGATAATATTCCATACCGCTTCTAAAGCGCGTGGGTAATCAACCGCGTTCATTTGCTTGTGGTATTCAGCGATGTTTTCTTCAACTACCTTAGCCAAATCTGCATCAAATGCTGTGACATTTTCGACATAAGCCGGAACTTGACCACCAAAGTATTTATTGATCATGGCTACTGTCCGGTTGAGGAGGTTTCCAAGGTCATTGGCCAATTCATAGTTGATACGAGCCACGTAGTCTTCTGGTGTAAAGGTACCATCCGAACCAACTGGCAAACTGCGCATGAGGTAGTAACGAAGCGGATCCAAGCCGAAGCGTTCCACCAACATTTCTGGGTAGATGACATTCCCTTTAGACTTAGACATCTTACCGTCTTTCATGACAAACCAACCATGGCCAATCAAACGTTCTGGCAATTTGATATCGAGCATCATGAGAAGGATTGGCCAGTAGATGGAGTGGAAACGAAGGATGTCTTTTCCGACCATGTGGAAGACGGTTCCGTTCCAGAATTTGTCAAAGTTTTCATGATCTTCTTGGCCATAACCAAGAGCTGTCACATAGTTAAGCAGAGCATCAAACCAAACGTAGACAACGTGTCTAGGATTGGATGGAACTGGAACTCCCCAGGTAAAGGTAGTCCGAGATACTGCCAAGTCTTCCAAACCTGGCTCGATGAAATTTTTCAACATTTCATTGAGACGGCCATCTGGAGTGATGAAGTCTGGTTGGGATTTGAAAAACTCAACCAAGCGGTCTTGGTATTTGCTGAGGCGAAGGAAATAAGATTCTTCAGAAACCCATTCTACTTCATGGCCTGACGGGGCTACCCCACCGACGACCTTACCATTCTCATCACGGTAAACCTCAGCCAATTGGCTTTCTGTAAAGAACTCTTCATCAGAGACTGAATACCAACCAGAGTATTCACCCAGGTAGATGTCATCTTGAGCAAGTAGGCGTTCAAAGACTTGGGCCACCACTTTTTCATGGTAATCATCTGTCGTACGGATGAATTTATCGTATGAGATATCGAGTAATTGCCAGAGTTCTTTCACTCCAACCGCCATCCCATCTACATAAGCTTGTGGCGTAATCCCAGCTTCTTCTGCTTTTTGCTGGATCTTTTGCCCGTGCTCATCGAGACCAGTCAGGTAGAAAACATCGTAGTTCATCATGCGTTTGTAACGCGCCAAGACGTCACAGGCAATGGTTGTATAAGCTGAACCAATATGCAATTTACCAGATGGGTAATAGATAGGGGTTGTGATGTAGAATGATTTTGTCATTTTCTTTTCCTTTCAAGGCTAATGAAACCTTATGTACTAACACTTCATTATATCATTTTTAGGAGGCCCTGAAAACCCAAAATCAGCTAGAGGACTAGACAAGATAAACCAAAAAGCTGACCGAAGTCAGCTTTCTATTGTTGATAACGAATCCTGCTAGACTTGCCTCGCTTTGGCATTTCTAGGCTCGGGATAAAAAGGTCCCCCAGACCTACCTCGCTTTGGCATTTCTAGGATCGGGATAAAAAGGTCCCCCGGACCTACCTCGCTTTGGCATTTCTAGGCTCGGGATAAAAAGGTCCCCGGACCTTTTTATTTACCAAGATAGTATTCAGAAACTACGTTCAATTTTTCGTCAAATTCGAATACCAATGGTGGGAAGTTAGGGATTTCCACATCCATGATTTCGTCGTCTGACAACTGTTTGATGTGTTTTACAAGGGCACGGATTGAGTTACCGTGTGCTCCTACGAATACGTTCTTACCGTCTTTAAGAGCTGGAGCGATTTTATCTTCCCAGAATGGAAGCGCACGTTCCAAAGTAACTTTCAAGTTTTCAGCGTCTGGAATCACTGAATCGTCAAGTGAAGCGTAACGACGGTCAGTGTGAGCTGAGTGCTCATCATCGCGAGCCATTGCAGGAGGCAATACATCGTATGAACGACGCCAGATGTGAACTTGCTCATCACCAAATTGTTCAGCAGCTTCAGCTTTGTTTTTACCAGTCAATCCACCGTAGTGACGTTCGTTCAAGCGCCATGATTTTTTTCAACTGGAACCCACAATTGGTCAGAAGCTTCAAGAGCCAAGTTAGTTGTTTTGATCGCACGTTTCAATACTGAAGTATAAGCTTGGTCAAATTCGATACCAGCTTCTTTTGATCAATTTACCAGCGTCGATCGCTTGTTGTGTACCTTTTTTTCAGACAAATCAACATCAGCCCAACCAGTGAAAAAGGTTAGCTTTGTTCCATTCAGACTCACCGTGCGAGCAAAAACCAATTTTACCATTAGATGGATCTCCTTTTATTCTCCGAGGTTTCCCTGTTTATCTATTTTTATTCTACTAGATTTTCAGTAAAAAAATCTAGTGGCGACCATAGAAAAGTGCAATTTCACAAAAAGAGCCTGAACGGATATTTCATGAAATTTTTATCAATTCTCTTCATGGACATTTACATTTCTCTCTCATCAGCTTCTAAATTTTTCCTCTCTATCTTTTTCCACAAACTATACCAAAAAAACCTCTGAAAAGAGGTTTGCTTACAATTGCTTCTTCTGACACTCTGGACAGATTCCATAAACGGTGGTTTGGCACTTGGTAATGATGTAGCCACTTTTTTCTCTCGCTTCTGCTCTCACGTCTGGAACTTCGATGTCAACATCGTCAATCTTCCCACAAGACTCGCAAATCAGATTCAAATGATCGTGTCCCATAAAGTCAAAGTAGGTCGTGGTATCATTGCGTACTTTTATCTCAGAGACAAAGCCTTCATCAATGAGGACCTTGAGATTGTTATAAACGGTTGCCAGGCTCATATTGGGAAAGGCTGGTTTTAAATCTTGGTAGATGGCATCCGCACTTGGATGTTCCTGGCTTTTGACAAGATAGGAAAGGACCGCTCGACGCGTCTCTGTAATCCGTACAGATTTTTCACGCAAGTGTTGCAATACATCTTCTACTTTTTGTTGTTGAACGGAATCAAGTGTTAAACAAGCTAGCATGGTCTTCCCCCTTTCTGTCTCTTCTTTAAAACTATTATATCACGAATGCCTAATTTTGCCTAATTAGAATGTTTGTAAATAAGAAAAGAGGCTGGGACAAAAGTCCTAGCCTCTCAATTATCTTTGGATTGTCGAGCAAGACGCAGTGGTTGAGCGGGCTCTACTACGCTGATTTCATCAGCTTTTACAGCCCTACTCAACTGTACGGAGGTGGGACGACGAAATCGAATTCTAACGAATGACCGATTTCTGTCCCACTCTCTTTGTTTTTTCTATTCTTAACTTCCCCACCATGATCCATCTCATGGTTCCTAGTAAAACTTTGACAAAAAGGAAACATAAAGAAGAGTTCCGCACAAACCAGAGACCTTTCAATAGATAAATAATTGGCTTAATCATGAGTAGAACAAAGATTCCAAAAATCCATCCTCATGGCCCACCCTCCATTTCTCACTTTTTTCTATTATACTCCTATTTATAGGCCCTGTCTAGAAAGGACTCAATATAAAAGTTCCTTCTAGCAAGCTAGAAGGAACCTTCGTAATCACAATTATTTAACTGCGTCTTTAAGAGCTTTACCAGCTTTGAATGCTGGAACTTTAGAAGCAGCGATTTTGATTTCTTTACCAGTTTGTGGGTTGCGACCTTTACGAGCTGCACGTTCACGAACTTCGAAGTTACTGAAAACCGATCAATTGAACTTTTTTCACCTTTTGAAAGGTATTCTGAAACAGTCAAATACAGCGTCAACTGTCAGCTGAGTCTTTTTAGTCAATTCTGTAGCTTCTGCCACTTTTATGATCAAATCTTGTTTGTTAGCCATTTAACAAATCCTCCAAATTTTTTTAGGTTTTACCCTTAACATCTCTATCATATCTAAAAAATGCTTTTAGGTCAAGTACTAAACCTGTTTTTATAAACTTTTATGTAGGAATAAATTCCTTTATTGACGGGCTTCTATGCAAATCGGACAAGAACTGCCCAAGCATCTTCACCAGTGTGGGTTTGAATGATCGAACCTGTTTCCAAAAACAGAGATTGAGGGTTGCAAACCAAAGGCTGTAATTGCGCCTTCATTTCGTTAGCAAAGTCAGGTCCACCGGCATAGGAAATTCCTATCTCAGCGATTTCTTTACCGGATAAGTCTTGCATCAACTCGTCCAACCATTTTTTAAAGGTTTTCTGTCCGCGTCCTTTGACAATCGGTTGCAGTTCATCGTTCTTCATTTCCATGACGACCCGAATATTCAAAAGGGAACTCAATAAACCAGTTACACGTCCAATCCGGCCTCCTTTAACCAGGTTTTCCAGAGTAGAAACCCCAATATAGAGTCTAGAATTTTTGCTTGACCTCTTCAATGCGAGAGCTACAATTTCCTCTACGCTAGCACCTTCTTGAGCCAGTTTTTCAGTCTTCGACCACTTGGAATTTCATGGCTTGGTCCGTAAAGCTACTATCGATAACTGTTACATCTGCATTGGCTAAGGTAGCTCCTTGACGTGCAGCTTCCACTGTACCTGATAAGGCATGAGACATATGGATTGCAATAATTTGCGCCCCTTCTTCAGCCAAGTCTTCGAAGATTTCTGCAAACACACCTACTGGAGGTTGGCTAGTCTTTGGAAGGTTTTTACTGGATTTCATCAACTGAAGGAACTCACCTTCGGTTAATTCCGCATCTGAGTAGAGAACACCGTCCACCATAACAGAGAGGGGAACAATGGTAATTCCGTATTTTTCAACAACTTCAGGCTCAATCGTTACGGATGAGTCTGTAACAATTTTTACTTGTGACATAACATTCCTACAATCTTTTCTTAGATATATCCATTCTATTATATCAAATTTTCTAGGCTTTTGTGGGACAAAGTCCTTTTTGCTTAATCATCGATGGCTGCAAATCCATCATTAACCAAAGCAACATCGGACCTCATTCCACTTTCATCAAAGAGAATACCATGGAGGACACCACCATAAACAGCTCCACCATCCATGCCAATCTTCCCATCTTCGGTCACCCAGAGTTCTTTGGTTCCAATCTTTTGATCCAAGAGATAGTGGACAGGGGGTATGGCCAAAAACAATGGTCTTTCCTGTCTGATTGCTTGCTTCATGGAAGGGCTGGCGAATCCAGACTTTTTGGTAATCTGTCGTTTCATGCCAATCAGTTAGAGTCAAGTCAATCCCAGCATGAACGAAAATATAGTGTTCTGTTTCATAAACAAAAGGAAGCGAACGGATGAAAGCGACGAGGTCCCCACAAGTCTCTTGCACGCGCCGAGCATCCTCTACTCCATCTACTGGAGCCGTGAGGGGACGACCAAGCAGAGAGTTGATCGTGGTATCACCACCATTTCGTCGGTAATGGTCATAGCGTTCAATCGGGTTATCGATCCAGGCTAAAAACATGTATTCGTGGTTACCAGAGAGGCAGATTGCCCCTTGATGGTCGACAAAATCTTTGACCAGTTCGATAACTCTACGACTATCTTCCCCACGGTCTATCAAATCTCCGAGAAAAACCAGCCGGGACTGACCATCCCAATGGGTCATCAGTTCCTCCAACATGCCTGCTTTTCCATGAATATCTCCCACTACGAAATAGCTTCCCATATCGGTTCCTTTCTTCTTAGGTTGGCCGTTTTAGCAATTGCTCCGCCTGCAGGCGGGCTGCTTCTGTCACATCTTCACCAGCAAGCATCTTGGCTACTTCTTCTACCCGCTCTTCATGACTGAGCAAGCGAACGGTCGAAACTGTTGAAAATTCATCACTCACCTTTTCGATAAAGAATTGGTAATCGGCTACTGCAATTACCTGAGGCAAATGAGAGATGGCTAGCACCTGACCAAAACGTCCAATTTTATAGATCTTAGAAGCAATGGCTTGAGCGACCCGACCAGATACCCCTGTATCCACCTCGTCAAAGACGATACTGGTCTTGCCTTCTTTTCGAGAAAAGGCGGACTTGATGGCCAACATAAGACGGGACAATTCACCACCTGAGGCTACTTTTACCAAAGGCTTAAAGTCCTCTCCAGGGTTGGTCGAAATATAAAATTCAACTGTTTCGTTTCCTTCCCGATTAAACTTAGATGGAGTAAAACGCACTTGGAAACGGGCTTTTTCCATGTAGAGATCCGCCAATTCCTGCTGAATTTCTGCTTCCAGCTCTTGAGCTAAGGCATGGCGCCCTTGACTCAGTTCCTTGGCCAAGGCAACCAGCTGGCCTTCCATAGACTTGAGTTCCTTCTCTAAGTCTTCAGAAGAGGTTCCAGCTCCTGTTAACAGGCTATATTCCTTACTGATTTGCTCCAAATAATCAAGGACATCTTTTACCTGACCGCCGTACTTACGCGTAATTGAGTGGATCAGGTCTAATCGGCTTCTACCTGCATCAAACGGTTGCCGTCAAAGTCCAAGCCATCTACCAGATCCTCCAAGCGTTTGGTCAGATCTTCCAGCGTATAGTAGGTCTCAGCCATTTGATCAGACAAGATCTTGTAGTCCGGATCATACTCCTCGATGCTTTGCAGATCATTCATGGCCGATCGAACATTGCTAAGACTGGAGAAGTCTTCTGCATCCAGCATAGCGTAGGCATTGCTTAGGGTATCCGCAATCATCTTATGATTGAGTAGGCGTTGCCGTTCTTGCTCTAACTGGACATCTTCATCCAGGGACAAGGCCGCTGCCTCGATTTCCGAAATTTGGTATTCCAGCATCTCGATTCGAGCTTGGTTTTCCTGGTTATTTTTTTGGATCTGCAAGACCTGCTTGCGCAAGGACTTATAATTCTCAAAGGTCTCTCTGTAGGCCTTCTTGGTCGCAAAAAAAGCATCCTCCCCAAAGCTATCCAGCATAGCGATATGCAATGGAGCCCGCATCAGTTCTTCCTGATCGTGCTGACCATGAATATCTACCAAATGCTGACCAACGGCCTTGAGGACAGAGAGGTTGACCATCTGCCCATTGATCCGACTGACACTCCGGCCATTCTGGAAAATTTCTCTGCGAATAATCAACTCATCTGCCCATTCTAAGCCCTGCTCCTCAAATAACTGCTGAAGAGCACGGTTTTCGTCAATCGCAAAGAGGCCTTCAATCTCAGCCTTAGGAGCCCCGTGGCGGATCACATCTGTCGTTGCCCGGCTGCCTAGCATCATATTCATGGCATCGATAATGATGGATTTTCCTGCACCAGTTTCACCGGTTAAAACCGTCATCCCCGTTTCAAAATTCAGAGCGATTTCTTCAATGATGGCAAAGTTCTTAATTGAAATTTCTAATAGCATCTCTCTCCTACCATTCCATCAATCGTTGTTCGATAAACTGAGCCTTTTCTTCCGAGCGGGCCACAATAAAAATACTATTGTCATCTGAAATCATACTAAAGATGATGTCATCGAAATCTTCCTGCAGATGCCGCTTGACTAAATAGGCTGTCCCTGGGACTAGCTTGAGGGTTAGAAAACTCCCCATGCGTTCAAAAGATTGAAGATTATTTTCTGCTAATTTTCCACTATGTTGGACACGTGGCAATTCATAGACATAGGCTGAACCTTTTAATGGCGTTTTAATAATGCCCAACTCTTTAATATCACGGGAAACAGTCGCTTGTGTCGCAGAAATTCCCGCTTCCCTCAGATGTTCGACAATTGCATCCTGAGTACCGACTTTATTTTCTCGGATAAAGCGTCGTATTTTTTCTAATCGGTTTTGTTTACTATTCATGTTTAAAATCAGTGTGGGCTTTGTCTACGACAGCTGCAAACTTTTGCTGATCGAGACGATGTTGCCCGGTATTTTTTTCTAAATAAAGTAAAAATTCAATATTGCCATGGCCCCCTTGAATCGGCGAATAATCCACTCCCAAGACAGAGAAGCCATGTTCTAACGCAAAGCCTTGAACCTGTTCCAAGACGGACAGATGGACCTTAGCATCCTTGATAATTCCATTTTTTCCAATCTGCTCCCGACCAGCTTCAAACTGGGGTTTGACAAGAGCAACCACCTGGCCTCCTTCTTGCAAAATCCCATGAAGAGCAGGCAAGATAAGGTTGAGGGAAATAAAACTAACATCAATGCTAGCAAAACTTGGTCTTTGCTCAAAATCCTCAGACGTCGCATAGCGGAAGTTGAACTGCTCCATTGAGATGACACGAGGATCCTGACGGAGTTTCCAAGCCAACTGATTGGTCCCTACATCCACTGCATAGACCAAGGCTGCTCCATTTTGGAGCATAACATCCGTAAAGCCCCCTGTTGAGGCACCAATATCTAGCGTGATCTTGTCCTGCAAGTTAATCTCAAAAAGATCCAAGGCCTTTTCTAACTTGAGACCACCGCGACTGACATATTTGAGTTTTTCACCCTTGAGTTTTAATTCAGTCGCTTCATCAATTTTTTCACCTGGTTTATCGAAGCGCTCGCCATTATGGACCGCAACGACCAAACCAGCCATCACACCGCGTTTGGCCTGCTCCCGGGTTTCAAATAGTCCCTGCTTGTAGGCCAGTACGTCAACTCTTTCCTTGACCATGAATTCTCAGTCTTTCTATTATGTTCTTGATTCCAGTCCCTTCGAAGGAAACTTGATTAGAAATGCGATCGAGCAAGTCCTCACAGGCATCCAACTCTCGATCCAAATAAGCCTGAGCTCCATCTAGACCAAGTAGCGCAGGATAGGTCGACTTTTCTGCCTGCAGGTCCTTCTGAGGGGTTTTTCCTAAAGAGGCAAAATCGGCTGTCACATCCAAAATATCATCCCGAATCTGAAAGGCCAAGCCTAAATGGAGGCCAATTTCCTCTAAGAGAGTCGCAACAGCTGGCTCAAGCTCTAAGAGGATCCCCGCAGCTTGGAAAGGATATGCTAGCAGTCGTCCCGTCTTATTGGCATGGATGACTTGCAACTGGTCCAAGTTCAGGCTCGCTCCTTCCCCTTCCATATCCAAGACTTGGCCTGCCACCATTCCAGCTGTCCCTGAAGCATCCGATAATAAGGCAATCAGTTGCACCCGAATAGAAGCTGGAAGGTCCGCTTCTGCCACACAGCCAAAGGCATCCAAGAAAAGCGAGTCTCCTGCTAAGATGGCTAGGTCTTCCCCAAATTTTTTGTGGTTGGTTAATTGACCACGACGGTAATCATCATTATCCATCGCTGGCAGATCATCATGAATCAAGCTTCCTGTATGGATCATTTCAAGAGCGGCTGCCACCTGAAAATGAGCCTCAAGGATTGGAGCATGAAAAGCCTCCAACAACTCCAATAAGAGCAAAGGCCGAATCCGTTTGCCACCTGCATGGACTGAATAAAGGATGGATTCTACCAAACGGGGAGCGATGTGTTTGGCCTCGTAGAAGCCTTCAATCGCTTTTTCAACCCCTTGCAGTTTTTCTTCTAGGATCATACCAGTTCCGTTTCTGAGCCATCTGCTTGCATAACCTTGACCAAGGTCTTTTCAGCCTGATCCAGCGTTTCTTGCAAATCTTTTGATAGCTTCATTCCTTTCTGAAACTCTGAGATAGCTTCTTCGAGGGGCACTTGTCCACTTTCCAATTTTTGGACAATAGCTTCCAAATCAGCTAAATTTTCTTCAAATTTCTTTTCTTTCGACATGCTTTACCTCTACTTCTACTTGCCCATCCCGCATGACTAGCGTCAAGGCATCCTTTTCTTTGATTGTATCCACACTATCCAAAACCTGATCTCCAGCCTGCACCAAGGCGTAGCCTCTAGCCACAATGCGACTGGTATCCAACATCAAGAGAGCTTCTGATAGGCGCTTGGCATCTGCTGCTTTTGTTTGGTAGAGCTCCTTGATTTTCAAGGTCATCAATCGCTCCATTTGGAGAATCTGGTCTCGATAGCGCTCCAGCTGATGCTGAGGTGCTTGGGAGGCCAATCGATGGCGGAGTTCTTGTAACTGATGGCTATTTCTGGTAATTGACTCTGACACAGCCTGTTTCAGTCGCAACTGAATCTGATCTAATTTTTGCAGATAAGAATCATACAACCGCTCTGGTTGACGGAAGATGACCGATTGGCTCAGTTTTTGCAGTCGCTCCCTGTTATATACTAGGCGGTTGCGCATAGCTGTTGCCATCCGTCCTTCCTGCTTCTGCAAATGATTGAGCAGGTCCAACTTGGTTACAGGTGTCGCTAGCTCAGCCGCTGCTGTAGGTGTCGCTGCCCGTCGATCTGCTACAAAGTCTGCCAGAGTGGTGTCTGTCTCATGTCCCACACTGGAAATGATGGGGATTCTGGACTCAAAAATAGCCCGCACAACTGGCTCTTCATTAAAGGCCCACAGGTCCTCAATCGAACCTCCACCACGACCGATGATCAAGACATCTATGTCCATCCGAGCATTGGCCTTTTGGATATTGGCGACAATTTCTTGAGCAGCTCCCTCTCCTTGTACCTTGGTTGGAAAAAGAAGAATTTCCACACCAGGAAAGCGACGAGAAACGGTCGTGATGATATCTCGAATGACGGCTCCACTCTGACTGGTAATAACCCCGATTTTATTGGAAAACTGGGGAATGGCCTGTTTGAACTTCTCTTGAAAGAGCCCTTCTTCCTGGAGTTTCTTTTTCAACTGCTCAAACTGAAGGGCCAAAGCACCGACGCCATCTGGCTCCGCCTTTTCGATGACAATGGAATAACTCCCACTTGGCTCATAGAGTTGGATCCGACCGATGACATTGATCTTCATGCCTTCTTCTAGCTCAAAGCCAAAACTCTTATAGATCCCAGCCCAGACAGTCGCCTGAATCACAGCCTTTTCATCCTTTAGAGAGAAATACTGGTGATTGGGACGCTTCCGAAAATTCGAAACCTGACCCGTCAAATAGACCCGCTCCAGATAGGGGTCCTTATCAAATTTCAACTTGAGGTATTTGGTCAGACTGGATACCGATAAATAGTTGGACATAGGAACTCCTTTCTGCAGAATATGATCAAGTTTAATTATACCAAAAAACGCCAAAAAAGGCTGGTAGACAAACGAAATCATGAATTTCCTTTCTCTACAATCCTCATTTTATTCAAGTCATTTTCTACTAGTCTATTTTAAACCAGCTTCCCTATTTGTCACACTTCTCTAATCGTTCAATAAAGGAGCTAAGAAGTGCTTGGGGCTCCCCTTCATTTGGATAGGCATAACTAATATAGAAGACTGTTTTTTCCTCTTCAACCAGGGGAATTTTGACAAGATTTGGATATTCTGGAAAAAGAGTCAGAACGGTCATGAGGCCAATTCCTAAATTTTCTTCGATGAAACTCAAAACCTATTTAGGATACAACAAAAAGACAAGTCTCAGGACTTGTCTTCTTTAGGAGATTTTTATATACCTATTTTTGATAGGCTTTTACAACTAAATCGACCCCTTCATCTGCTTTGAAGGTATAAACAGGGTTCTCAGTCGTTTCATAAAAGGTCATTGATAGAGTTTTACCATCCACGAATACTTCAATTGAGTTGGTATCTCGAAGAATCGAGAAATGATAATCCTTTTCACCATCCAACTGAATCCATCTTGATTGAAATTCTGGGCTTTCTTTTCCAGAAATGAGATGTCCAAATTGGTCTCGACTCAAGCTAAAGCGTTTATTGGAGGCATCGTAAATCAATTGCAAGGCACTATCAACATCGGATTCATCCCCATATTTTAGGATAAAGGAGCGACCTGATTTGGAATCTATCTCAAATAAGGTTTGTTTCCCTCTAGCCGGGATCATGATCTGATTGCCCTTAACAATGGTTTCTGGTGCATTCTCTACAAGAAAGTGATTTTTCACAGACTCAGGTAGCTCCTGAACCAATCTTCCGTCTTTCAAGCCTAATTTTCTAGGAATCGTCATGCTTCCTGCCCAACCATGACCTAAGTCATGACTAGGGATGGAACGTTGCCACATTTGCATCCAAGCAACCATGTATCGTTCGCCATTTGGTCCTTGACAAGTTTGAGGAGCATAGAAATCCAAGCCACCATCAATTTCATCATATGTATCGACAAAAAACTGACCCGTTTCCCAATTCATGTCACCGATAAAGGCAACAGTCGAATTTAAATTCCAGTATTTTTCTTGCTGTCTTTCCATTTCAATGGGAGACAGAATCAAGACCCATTTACCATCTAAGGGAAAGAAATCCGGACATTCCCACATGATACCTTGCCCTTTTTCACCTTCCAGTAAGACTGATTTAAAGCTCCAGTCCTCTAGATTACTTGACGCAAACAAGAGAATTTGCCCTCGATCATCTACTGTTTTGGAAGCAACTACAGTATAATAGATTCCTTGGTATTCAAAGACTTTGGGATCACGAAAATCAGCAATATCTGCGATACCCTCAATATGCTGCACATGGATCACTGGGTTGGCTGGCAATTTTGCGAAAGTAACTCCATCCGTTGAAACTGCAAGACACTGGGTCTCTTCTCGCTTCTCCTCATCATCTATATGACCAGTATAAAGCAAATAGAGCTTGTCATCTTTCACAATAGCACTTCCTGAGAAACAACCATCCTTATCATAGTTTTCACTTGGTGCTAAAGCTACTGGTAATTCTTCCCAATGGAGGAGATCTTTTGACTTAGCATGCCCCCAATGCATAGGTCCCCAAACACTATCATAGGGATAGAATTGGTAAAACAAATGGTATTCCCCACGGAAATAAACAAAGCCATTAGGATCGTTCATCCAGCCAATTGGAGGTAGTAAGTGAAAGGATCCTCTATATTGCTGGTCAACCTTCTCCCTGTTTTCATCGATATACTGATTCGCTTTTCGAATAGTTTCCCTCATACTTATCACCTACTTAATACCTGTTCCAGACCCACCTAAACCTTGAATAATATATTTTTGTGCTACGATATATACTAGAATAAGTGGAATTGTAGAAATTGTCAAAACAGCCATCACTTGATTAATATAAACTGGTTGAGTTGTATTAATGGTTGTAATCGCAACCTGCATTGAAAATTTTGAAGAATCGGTTAACACCATCAATGGCCAGATATAATCATTCCAACTAGAAATAAAGGAAAGAACACCGACTGTGGCAACTGCTGGTTTCGACATAGGCAACATAATCTTGAAAAAGATCCGCAAGATACTTGCACCATCTATTTTTGCAGATTCGATAATTTCTTCTGGAATGGCAATAAAGAAGTTTCGGAAAAGATAGATATTAAAGACACTAGCTAATCCAGGGATAATAACCGCTAAACGATTATTGACTAAGCCAAGTGAATTAATAATTGTAAATTGAGGAATCAAAACTGTTTCAATCGGAATAATTAACAAGGCTAATAAAAATCCAAACAGAATTTTTTTACCTGTAAAAATTAATTTTTGCAAATGCAAAATCCCGCTAAGGCATTAACAATAATAGAACCAAGTGCAAATGTTCCTGCATAAAAATACTGTTCCCCAGGTATGTTAGAATACTAAAACGCGAAAGAACTTCTTGGTATGGTTTAAACCAATCAGCTGGATTTAAAACTAGGTAAGAATGCTTTCCAACTTGTTAAATTCTTGTACATATCTGCTTCTGGTTTCATAGCTGAAACCACCATCCAGATCATAGGAAATAGAAAGAGGCCTGCTAATAGAATTAATAAAATATATTCTAAAAATAGTAGTCGGTTTTAAACGTTTCATCCTAATCGTCCTCCTTCAAAACTCGCCGTTGTACAAGACTAATCATACCAATCAATGTTGTAAATACTAGGGCAATAGAACTTGAATAACCAACGAGACGGTCTGTGAAACCTTGTTGGTAAATATAATATACCATAGTGATTGTCGAGTTCAGAGGTCCACCTTGAGTCATGACCATTGGCTGCACAATCAATTTAAAGGCTGAAATCAACGTTGTCAATAGGACAAACAAGGCCGTTGGTTTTAATAAAGGCATTGTGATATATCTAAATTGAGCCCATTTTGAAAATCCATCCAACTCTGCCGCCTCATAAATATCTTGTGGAATATTTTGCATTCCTCCAAGGAATAACAACATTTGATACCCTGCACCTTGCCATGCAGAAACAAATACAATGGCATACATGGCCTGTTTTGGACTTGTCAAAAATGGTTGTGAAGAAATACCAATTTTATTCAGTAGAGCATTGAGCAAACCATTATTTGGATTTAACAAGTATAACCAGAGGATAGATATAACGACAAGAGACATCACAACAGGAGCAAAAAATGCTACCTTAAAGAACATATTTCCTTTACGTTTCTTATTAACAATTAAGGCCATACCGAGAGCCGCTCCAAGTTGCACTGGAATAATCCAAACTACAAATTTCAAGGTATTCAAGAAACTTTTTATAAAGATTGGATCTTGTGCTAAGCGCATAAAATTTTGTAGCCCTACAAATTTTCTGTCCTCTAGGGGTCAATAGGTAATAATCTGTAAAGGCATAATAGATGACCATACCAACAGGTATCACTAAAAAGATAAAAAGTAATAGTAAGGCTGGAGCTAAAAAGCTATAGCCCATAATATTTTCTTTAAGACGTTCTTTCTTTTTGTTTCGACTTTCTTTGTTTCGCTCATTGTTCGTCTCCTAAGATGAAATCATTAAATAAAATAAGGTGGAAGGTACATTTCATAACTTTCCTTCCACCTTTTGAATATCAACTATTTATTTAAAGATTGGTCGATTGCTGTTTGCATTTCTTTCGTACGAGCATCTAATACTTTTTGTACATCTGGATTATCTTTATAATAGCTGATATCTTGCATCGCTTTGTTGGAAAGCGCGTGAAACTTGTGGATAAGCTACTACAACTGGACGAGGATGAGCTGATGCGACATTTTGTTCCATCAAGAAGCGCAATGGTTCAGATACTTTATCCTTAATATTTTTAATTGTTGATTTTTCTGATTGGAAGAACACTGTTCCCCAAGCTTATAATTTCACTAGATTCTGTATTTGTTGCAAACTTAACAAATTCAGCGGTGACTTCTTTTTTTATCAGATTTTTGTCGTAACAGCTAATTGCCAACTACCTGAAGGTGAGACCAATTTCTTCGTTTTATCTGAAACTGGATAAGGAAGAATACCAAAATCAATATCTTTGTAATTTGTTTGTAGATCCCCAATCGTCCAAGACCCGCTTAGAACCATCGGATACTCACCTGTTTCAAATCCTTTTTCAACAGGACTAACTGTAGTGTAATCCTCTTTTACTAGATTTTGAATAAATTGAACAGCTTCAACACTTTCCTTACTGTTGAAGTAACCTTCAGCTTTTGTCCCTTTAGAATTTACTACAGACCCACCATTTGACCAAATAAGTGGCATATAAGCATATGGTAACATCTCATCATTTGAATTCAAACGGAAATCTATTGCTGGTTTATTAAAATGATCTTTTAATTTTTTAGCAATAGTATTAAACTCAGACCATGTCCATGGTTTTTCAAGGGTTGGCAAACTCGCTTCATCAATTCCTGCTTCCTTAAACATCTTTTTGTTATAGTAAACACCTACATTTGATTCAGAAAAACCAAACGCATAGAATTTACCATCATAAGTTCCCTGTTGCTTAATACTGTCCAGTACATCATCCATGTCATTGTCCTTTAGATAATCATCCAAGGGAGCAATCACTTTTGATTTTGCATAGGCCGCAGTATTTGGTCCATCTAGCGTAATAACATCTGGTAAACTATTTGTCGTAATAGCAGCGTTTACCTTATCTTCATATCCTCCACCGCTACCACTACGTGGAATATACTCTGTCACAACCTTGTATTTGGTTTTCTTTGACTTGTTGAAATTATCAACAACTTGTTGCCAAGCTTTTCCCTCAGCTGTTTCATCTGAGAATTGAACCCAGACTTTTATTTCGTCCGAAGAACTTGCAGTTTTGGATTTTGATCCCCCACCACATCCTGCAAGCAATCCTAATGATAGTGCTGCAACTACAGATAACTTAATACCTTTACGCATAGCGTCCTCCTTTTTGAAACGTTTCATTTTTTTATTTGTTTTTTTAACTCAAGCTAAAAATAGTTGAGTTTTTTGAAACGTTTCATTTTATGACTAAATTATAACAGCGCTTTCATAATTTGTCAAGCACTTTTTATAATTTTTGTTGTGTTTCCTTCAAAAAAATGTACCGGTAAACTAATTACATTCTGATCTATTTTTCTTCACGAATTAACTTAAGCAATAGTTCAACTGTCGCTTGAGCCATCTGAGCTATTTGTTGAACAATTGTAGAAAGTAAGTAAGGTTGATCAAAAGCTGGTCTTAATCCATCAAAACCAATAATCTGATAATCTTCTATAGGAGTTTTTCCCATCTCCCCTAAAACTTTTATCACACGAAGGGCCATAAAATCATTTACTGTGAAAATCCCATCAATCTGAGGATGCTTTTCAAAAAAGGTTCTTATTTGCTCTTCTGCTTGATTCAGTGGTTCCGGCATTTCAAGACAATAAAGGTTCGTATTTTTCTGTTTAGCCTCCGCTTTGAAACCTCTCCCCCGTTCCGTTGTTTCATTCAAATGTTTGTTCACACCACTAATGTAAGCTAGATTTTGACAATCGCGTTTGACTAATTCGCGACAAGCTAGTTGACCGCCATGAAAATTTTCAGAAGTTACGTAATAGACATTTTCAGAAAAATGACGGTCAATACTGACAAAAAGGTAAATTTGATGAAACATACTTATCAATATCTGAATAGGTGATCCCTATAATTCCATCTACTTTATTTTTTTCTCAAGTAATTTTTATGTATTCTATCTCATTTTTTTAGAATCTTTATCAGCATTACAAATTAATAATTTATATTGATTTTTTTAATAGTTCTTTTTCAACATGATAAGCAAATTCAGAAAAGAAAGGATGCCATATAGTTGGAATGAGTAAAAGCAATAATATTACTACGATTCGTTTTTAATCCTCTCGCATATTCATCTGGGACATAAGAAAGTTTTTCAATTGCTTGTTGAACTTTTTTAAGGTCACCTCTTTAATGCCTTTTTTTCATTATTGATGACACGAGAGACTGTCCCAACACTAACTCCAGCTTCTCTTGCAACATCCTTCATGGTAATGGATTTTTTTCTTTTTCATTCATTTTTTTCACCTCCTTTTCATCCATACTATCATGAAAACGTTTCATTTTCAACATTTTTCGTTTAAATTGTCACTCCACTTCTTCATCCATTTTTGGGATTTCTTTGCTAATGTTTGTCGGTAAAACTACATAAGCTTCCTTGCTCAAGTCTTCAGCAATAGCTGAATGAAGGTAGGTCGCGACTGCCACGCGCTCATAGAGTCCAACTTGTGGAAATTGACCCGCAAAGCCTGCGATCATGCCTGCCAAAGTATCGCCCATTCCTCCAGTTGCCTGATAAGGACCACCAACTGTTAGTTGGTAAAAATCTACTTGCCCTTGTTTCCAGATTTTGGTCTGGGGACCCTTTTGGACCAGAATACTTGCTGGAGGAAGTTGGGATAGAGCCAGCCTTGTTACTTCTTCCTCTTGGTCTCCAATCGCTATACCTGACATGGCCTCCCATTCTTTTTGATGAGGGGTAAAGACGAGCTGAGCTTGAGGAAGAGGCAAAGCTAAGCGCGTATAGAGGCTAATAGCTCCGCCATCTAGAATGAGCACTTGATGAGGCTGAACCTTATCAAAAACTAGCTCTACAAGGTGTGCCCCTAGCTCATTGTCCATGAGACCCGGCCCCAATAAAATAACGCCTGCTTTTGCGATTTGCTCAGTCAATAACTCTTGGTCAGTCACAGCAAATGCCATAGCTTCGGGTAGCTGACTATGAAGGGCAGGGATATTCTCCCGGTCTGTCGCAACCGTGACGAGGCCCGCTCCACTATGAACAGCTGCTATGGCAGCCATCATAATAGCTCCCCCGTAAGGGTAAGTTCCTCCAATCAAGAGAAGACGACCATAGTCTCCCTTGTAGGAGTCTGACGGACGACTAACAATAACTTGTTGTAGCAATGTTTGGTCAACTCTTAACATAAGCTTTCCTTCTTTCTCTCTTTATTTTTATCACGTTTTAGAATAAAAAAAGGCAGGAAAGCAAGTTCCAACCTCCAAAATTTTTCTAATCATTCTACAGCTACAAACACTGTCCCGACTTCATCCAAACTGGTTTATTTTCTCAAGGCCCGAACAGCTGCCTCATAGGTCTGAGACATGAGCATGGTAATCGTCATAGGACCAACGCCACCTGGTACTGGAGTGATGTAGCTCGCTAGAGGAGCTACCTGTTCATAGTCCACATCTCCACAGAGCTTCCCATTTTCGTCACGGTTCATACCGACATCAATAACGACAGCTCCCTCTTTAACAAAGTCAGCTGTAACAAATTTTGCACGACCGATTGCCACCACTAAGATATCGGCTTTTCTAGCAATTTTAGCTAAATGATGAGTCCGCGAATGGGTCAAGGTCACCGTTGCATTTTTTGCTAGAAGAAGCTGGGCCATTGGTTTTCCAACGATGTTGGAACGGCCAATGACGACTGCATTTTTCCCTTCGACATCAATATCGTATTCCCGGAACATTTCCATGATCCCAGCAGGAGTTGAGGGAACCATGACCGGATTGCCAGCCCAAAGATGCCCCATATTGAGAGGGTGGAAGCCGTCGACATCCTTATTGGGATCAATGGCTAGTAAGACAGCCTCATCATCGATATGTGCTGGTAGAGGCAACTGGACCAAAATACCATGCCAGAGGGGGATCCTGATTATACTGTTCAATCAAGGCCAAAAGTTCTTCCTGACTGGTAGACTCCGCTAGACGAACCACTTCACTTCGAAAACCGGCTGCAAGAGCTGAACGCTCCTTATTACGGACATAAACCTGACTGGCAGGATTTTCCCCTACTAGAATAACCACCAAACCAGGCACCTGTCCCGTCTTTTCTCTTAAACGAGCTGTCTTTTCCGCCAATTCTTCTTGTAACTTTAGCGCTAAGGCTTTCCCATCAATTACTCTCGTCATCTCTTTCTCTTTTCTATTCCATATTCTCTCCATTATAACAGATTTACCAAGTTCGGCCTAACATTTCTTGAATAGAACACCCTATAGTTATAAGCTATACCATGATCGATTGTAGCAAAAAAAGAGACTAGATGCTCTAGACTCTTGATTGGTACTTCTTAGTACAATAATTCATAGATTTCCATAGCGATCAAGTCAATGCTATCGAATGTATAGGTCTCACGAGCTTCTACATCACGAAGAGTAAATACTGATCCATTTTCTTCATCATAGTTGTAAGCCACTTCAGCAACTACAACTCCTTCACGTTCAAAATTACGTTTTAAGTTTCCACCATCTTTCGTCATCGCTTCTAGACGATTGATAATTCGTACCAAATGTGATTCCATTTTGATTCTCCTATTTACTTTCTACTCTCCTATTTTATCATAAAAGAAGGAGGAAATTCCAATAAAAATCTTACTTTTCCACTATTTTAGCCCTTTTTCCGCTTTTCAAGACAGCATCCATAGTAAATTCTTGCAAACTTTTAGAATACTGATATAATGAAACTATAAAAGTTTGACTATTTTTGACCAATAGCCTAGACGCTTTTTATCCTAGAAGAAAGAGGGAAGAGAATGCTTTGTCAAAACTGTAAAATCAATGAATCAACGATTCACCTCTATACCAATGTGAATGGCCACCAACAGCAAGTGGACCTTTGTCAAAACTGCTATCAAATTATGAAAACCGATCCTAACAATAGTCTTCTTGGAGGATTAAACCAACAAAATCGAGGAGGGCGGGATCCTTTTGAAGATTTCTTTAATCAACTAGGAAACTTCCAAGCTCCGCAAGAACCTCAAACGCCTCCGACCCAATCTGGAGGGGGCTATGGTGGTGGAAATGGCTACGGTTCAAATGGGAACGGTCGAGCTTCAGGATCAAGCAGACCCCAAGCCAAGCAACAGCCCAAAGGCCTCTTAGAAGAGTTTGGGATTAATGTTACTGAAATCGCTCGCCGTGGGGATATCGATCCAGTCATTGGTCGTGACGACGAAATCCTTCGAGTTATTGAAATCCTAAACCGTCGAACTAAGAATAACCCTGTCCTGATTGGAGAACCCGGTGTTGGGAAAACAGCTGTCGTAGAAGGACTAGCTCAAAAGATTGTCGATGGAGATGTCCCTCACAAATTGCAAGGTAAGGAAGTCATTCGTTTAGACGTTGTTAGCCTCGTTCAAGGGACTGGGATCCGAGGCCAATTTGAAGAACGCATGCAACAATTGATGGAAGAAATCCGTCGTCGTGAAGATGTGATTTTGTTCATCGATGAAATTCACGAAATCGTAGGAGCAGGTTCTGCTGGAGATGGTAACATGGATGCCGGAAATATCCTCAAACCAGCCCTAGCTCGTGGTGAATTGCAATTAGTCGGTGCGACGACACTCAACGAGTATCGTATTATCGAAAAAGATGCGGCACTTGAACGCCGGATGCAACCCGTTAAGGTGGATGAGCCAACGGTTGAAGAAACTATCACCATCCTCAAAGGGATTCAAAAGAAATATGAGGACTACCACCACGTCCATTATACAGACGGTGCGATCGAAGCTGCGGCACTCCTTTCTCAATCGCTATATCCAAGACCGCTTCTTGCCCAGACAAGGCCATTGACCTCTTGGATGAAGCTGGCTCTAAGATGAATTTGACCCTTAATTTTGTCGATCCCAAAGTCATTGACCAACGCTTAATTGAAGCCGAAAATCTCAAGGCTCAAGCGACGCGTGATGAAGACTTTGAAAAAGCTGCCTACTTCCGCGACCAAATCGCTAAGTACAAAAGAAATGCAAGGGCAACAGGTCACTGACCAAGATACGCCTGTCATTAGCGAAAAAGACCATCGAACACATCGTCGAGCAAAAGACCAATATTCCAGTTGGCGATTTGAAAGAAAAAGAACAATCCCAATTGATCAACTTGGCAGCTGACTTGAAGGCTCATGTCATTGGCCAAGATGAGGCTGTTGAAAAAATTGCTAAGGCCATCCGTCGCAATCGGGTTGGTCTTGGAACGCCAAACCGTCCAATCGGAAGCTTCCTCTTTGTTGGTCCGACTGGTGTCGGGAAGACCGAGTTGTCCAAGCAGTTGGCTATCGAACTCTTCGGTTCTGCTGACAGCATGATCCGCTTTGATATGAGCGAATACATGGAGAAACATGCCGTTGCCAAATTGGTCGGTGCTCCTCCAGGTTATGTCGGCTATGAAGAAGCTGGCCAGCTAACTGAAAAGGTGCGTCGCAACCCTTACTCTCTCATTCTTTTGGATGAGATAGAAAAGGCCCACCCAGATGTCATGCATATGTTCCTCCAAGTCTTAGACGATGGGCGCTTGACAGATGGACAAGGCCGAACGGTGAGCTTCAAAGATACCATTATCATCATGACTTCCAATGCAGGAACTGGAAAAGCGGAGGCTAATGTCGGCTTTGGTGCAGCTCGTGAAGGTCGTACCAATTCTATCCTAGGTGAACTGGGGAACTTCTTTAGTCCAGAATTCATGAACCGGTTTGACGGCATCATTGAATTCAAAGCCTTGTCTAAGGAAAACCTCCTTCAAATCGTCAACCTCATGCTAGAGGATGTCAACCAACGTCTGGCCCACAATGATATCCACCTGGATGTTACCGATAAGGTCAAGGAAAAATTAGTTGATTTAGGCTACGATCCGAAAATGGGAGCTCGTCCTCTTCGTCGCACCATTCAAGACTATATTGAAGATGCCATTACAGATTACTACCTAGAAAATCCTAGTGAAAAAGAACTGAAGGCTGTCATGACCAGCAATGGTAAAATTTGCATCAAAGGAAAGAGTAAACCTGCTAACGAAGCAGAAAAAGTAACTGAATAATCGCATTTAAAGTGGCTGGGACAAAAGTCCTAGCCACTCAATTGTCTTTGGATTGTCTAGCAAGACGCAGTGGTTGAGTGGGCTCTACTACGCTGCTTTCATCAGCTTTTACAGCCCTACTCAACTGTGAGGAGGTGGGACGACGAAATCGAATTCTAACGAATGACCGATTTCTGTCCCACTCTCTTATTTTTATATCTTACTGCTTTTTATGTCCATCTATGTTATAATGATAAAAAAATAAGAATTGAGTATCATTATGACTGTTGCAACTTTTGGAATAAAAGAAAAAAATGTTGACTACGTCAATCGTTATGGCGTTTATGCGGTGATTCCAAATCCAACCAAGGATCAAATTATCCTTGTTCAAGCTCCCAATGGAGCCTGGTTCCTACCCGGAGGTGAAATCGAAGCAGGAGAGGATCATTTCTTGGCACTCGAGCGCGAACTGATCGAAGAATTAGGCTTCACTGCGACCATCGGCGAGTATTATGGCCAAGCCGATGAGTACTTCTACTCCAGTCACCGCGACACTCACTACTACAATCCTGCTTATATCTATGAAGTAACATCCTTTGTAGAAGCTCAAAAACCGCTAGAAGATTTTAATAAGCTTGCCTGGTTCCCAATCGACGAAGCCATTGAAAAGTTGAAAAGAGGAAGCCATAAATGGGGCATCAAAATGTGGAAATCTGCCCATAAAATCTAAGTGTCTTCTTTCACAAAATAGAAAAAAGTGCTATAATAAACCTAGCTAGAGCTTAGGAGGATCTCACATGAAGCTTATCAATACGACAAATAGTCATGCCAATCTCGTTAGAAGTCAATTAGAAAGTACCGATGCTACCCTTGTTGAGGTCTATTCAGCTGGTAACACCGATGTTATCTTCACCAAAGCTCCTACTCACTACGAACTGTTGATTAGTAATAAACACCGTTCTATTCGTGAAACAGAACTAGAAACTATTCGTGAGTTCTTTTTAAAACGGAAAATTAATATTGCGGAAGTTGACCAAGCCACCATGCAAACTCTCCATTCAGACAATCTGATTGAGATTTCTTTTCCCATTACAAAGTAAGGCTCCCTAGCCTTATTTTTTCTTCCCTTTCATGTATTGAAAAATGATGAAAAAACCTTCCAGCTCGAGGATGAGATGGAAGGTTCTTTTATTTTGGATAGATCATTTTTACGTGAGGTGTGGAAGCCAGGATAAAGGGCTCGCTCACCGTATGAAAACCTAGCTTTTCATACAAGCCAACCACCTGTTCTTGGGCCTCAATTTCAATGGTCCGACCGGGAAACTTCTGCTCGCAGACTTCTAAGATTTTCTCTACGATGGCCTTTCCTAATCCCTTTCCCCTACTGTCTTTTGCCACAGCCACTCGTCCAAAATGAACCGTCTGACCCCTTTCGAAGATGCGCGCATAGCCGTCTATATTTCCTTGCTCATCTTTTTGAAAAAGATGGATAGCTCTAAAGTCAACATCATCGAGATCATTGTAGATTCTTGTCTGTTCCACGACAAAGGTCTCCAGACGCAGATGGACAATTTGGTAAAAGTCTTTCAATTCTAGTTCCTTAAATCCCTTTTGATACCACATATCTTCCTCATTAGTGAAAAGTCGCAAGGAGATTGTCTCCCTGCGATTTTTCATATTCATTTTTCTTCAAATCCTTCTGCAACTGCCTCTGCAAAGTTTTCTTCGACGATGCTTGCACAGTGATCGCAGATAGTTGCATGGTAGCTACGATCTACTGTAGTCGGGTCGATACGACGACAACGATCACAAACTTCACCAGCTGCACGTTCAACAGTGAAGGCTACATCTTCGAAGGTCACTGCACCTTCTGGAGCTGGACCTTCTGCGATGGTCAGGTCTGAGACGATCAAGAGTTGCGCAACATTGCTGTTAACAGCCCCAAGAAGAGTCTTCACCACTTCATTAGGATAAACTGTCAAATGAGCTTCAAGAGATTTACCAATTACTTTTTTCATTACGCGCTTCTTCCAAGGCTTTTTTTGAGCTTGACCACGGAAGTCCATAAAAGGTCGCCCATGTGTCCAAGATTTCTTCTTGGTTAGGGAAGTTTTGTGCATCTGGTAACTCGGACAATTGAACAAAGTCCTCTGCTTCAAACTCAAGGTAGGGACCAGATTTCTTCCGCAGTGTGAGGAAGGATTGGTGTCAAGAGTTTGGTGATTTTTGACAAGGATGTCATAGAAAGACAGTCTGCATCTGACGGCGTTCGAGTGATTTTAGCCCTTCGATGTAAACAACATCTTTGGCAAAAATCAAGGTAGAAGGCTGACAAGTCAACGTTGATAAAGTTCACTAGCGCCTTATAGATCGTCAAGAATTCGAAGTCAGCATAAGCATCACGAATCGTCTTAACAAGTTGGTTAAAGCGGATGGTCATGTACTTATCAACAGAACGAAGTTCTTCGTAAGCGACTGCATCCTTAGCTGGGTTAAAGTCAGATGTGTTAGCAATCAAGAAGCGAAGGGTGTTACGAATCTTACGGTAAGTCTCAGAGACTTGGCTCAAGATATCCATAGAGATACGTACGTCGTTGCTTGAGTCTACACTGGTTACCCAGAGACGTAAGATTTCTGCACCAAATTGTTTTTTTCAACATCGCTTGGAGCAATGGTGTTTCCAAGAGATTTTCGACATCTTCTCACCTTTACCGTCCAAAGCAAAACCTTGCGACAAGATTTGTTTGTATGGTGCAACACCATGATTAGCCACAGATGTGATGAGTGATGAGTTGAACCAACCACGGTATTGGTCAGAACCTTCTAGGTAAAGGTCTGCTGGGTATTTAAGTTCTGGACGGTTAACCACGACTCCATTCCAAGATGAACCTGAGTCGAACCATACGTCCATAATATCAGTTTCTTTCTTGAACTCACCGTTTGGTGAACCTGGATGGGTAAATCCTTCTGGCAAGAGGTCTTTGGCATCACGTTCCCACCAGATGAGAGAGCCATGCTCTTCAAAAAGTTGAGCCACGTGCTCGATGGTTTCCGCTGTCATGATTGGTGTGCCATCTTCAGCGTAGAAGATTGGAAGAGGAACTCCCCAAGCACGTTGACGAGAGATGACCCAGTCACCACGGTCACGGATCATATTGTAAAGACGCACTTTACCCCATTCTGAGTGGAATTTCACTTTTTCAATTTCGTCCAAGATTTCTTGACGGAATTTAGAAACTGAGGCAAACCATTGTGGCACTGCACGCCAGATGATTGGTTTTTTGGTCCGCCAGTCAAATGGATATGAGTGAGAGATTTCTTCTTGAGCAAGGAGAAGATTACCAAGTTTTCTCGATAACAGTTGGTACAACCTTGTCGTAGAATTGACCTTCGAACTCTGCACCTGCATTGGCCATCATGATACCGCGTTCATTAACCGTTACTGCAACTTCAAGACCATTGGCAACACCGACATTGTAGTCGTCCTCACCAAAACCAGGTGCTGTATGGACAATACCTGTACCAGAGTCAGTCGTAACATGGTCACCAAGGATCACCAGTTCATCTACTGCTGTATCCCATGGGTGCTCTGTCACAATTTGGTTCAATTCTGAACCACGGTAAGTAGCCAAAACTTGAACATCCGCCCAACCAAATTTCTCAGACAAGCTGTTCAACAATTCTGAAGCAACCACAAACTTACGAGATTCGCCAGCTGGTTGCACCAAGACGTAATCAATATCCGCACCAACAGTCAACCCACGAGAAGCTGTGATGGTAAATGGAGTTGTTGTCCAGACAACGATGTAAGTATCTGTATCTAGGACACCCTTGCCATCTTTAACCTTGTTGGCATAGTAAAGTGAAGTTGAAACCAAATCATGGTATTCAATTTCAGCTTCTGCAAGAGCAGACTCAGATGACCATGACCAGTAAACTGGCTTCGCACCACGGTAGATATAGCCTTTGTTGGCCATTTCACCAAAGACACGGATTTGAGCTGCTTCATAGTCTGGAGTCAAAGTCACATATGGATTTTCCCAGTCACCTGAAACACCCAAACGTTTAAAGTCTTCCCGTTGTTTATCAACTTGAGAAAGAGCGTAGTCACGGCAAAGTTTCAAGTACTCAACCAAGTCCATCTCTTTGCGTTTGACACCTTGTTTAGCCAAAACTTGTTCGATTGGCAGACCGTGAGTGTCCCAACCTGGAATATATGGTGCGTAAAAATCCTGACATAGACTTTGGAACGAACAATGATATCTTTTGAAATCTTGTTCATAGCATGGCCCACGTGGATGTTCCCATTTGCATATGGAGGGCCATCATGCAAGGTAAAATGCGGTTTGCCTTGGTTCAATTCCTGACGGCGTTGGTACAATTTTGCTTCATCCCATTCTTTTTGCCATACTGGTTCTTTTGTAGGAAGACCAGCACGCATTGGAAAAGCTGTCTTCCCTAAATTCAATGTATCTTTGAGTTTCATGGAGTCTCCTATTAAAAATATAATTACACATAATAAAAGACCACGACCCCGCCAAAAAGGACGACAAGTCGTGGTACCACCTTTATTCAAGAAAGAGAATACTCTCTTTCTCCTCTTTTGTCGCTAACGCTGACTAGCGTTAGTGGTTACTTATTTCACCACTAAGATTTTGTAAAAGGATCAACTTTATAAAAGGAAGTGCAGGTCTTCCACCATCACCTGCTCGCTATAACTATTTTATAAGGTCACTGTTTTTACAGATTATAAAATTGAAACAGATTCACGTTGCTCTTCAACTGTGACAGTTGGAACTGGCTCCTCAACGTGGTTCTTTTCCGCTTCTTCTAAAGCTTCTTGAACTTTTTCATTCAGACCTTCAAAAGCTTGAGTAGCTGATAATTCACGGTTTACAGCTTCAATATGTTTTTGGAGCTCTTCAATTTCAGCACGAGAGAATTGACGGGTCAAATCAATTGCTTCATCATCGTAATTGTGATGAACGGTCTCATCCAAAGCTTTTTCAACCACTTCACGGAAAGCTTCGTCACTTGTTTGAATGTACATAGCTGTTGGACGAAGGATTTCATCCCATTCAGGTGTATCAATGATACTCAATTGGCTTTCAATGGTTGATTTCAAACGTTGATGGAAGACACGAGTTTTGTTCTTCAATTCTTCTGTTTCTACTGCAACTTTTTTCGCATTATCAGTCGCATGACGAAGAATCTCATTTGCTTTCGCTTTTGCTTCTTCAACTAAGTGATGTGCATCTTGCTCGGCTTGTCGAACAATCGTTTCAGAACGTTCATTCGCAGCATGCTTCACACGTTCAGCTGTATCCTGAGCGATTAATACAGACTGGCTCAATGAATCCTTCATTTCGTCAAAATAATTTAACCGTTCAGCCATACCGCTGATTTTTCACTTCTAATTCATGATTTTGACGAACCAAATCTTCATAATCACGGTATACGATATCTAGAAACTCTTCAACTTCGCTAGCGTCATAGCCTCTAAATTTTACTCCAAATTGTTTGTCTTTGATTTCTAAAGCTGTAAGTGCCATAGTTACTCCTTTATTTTTTTACTGGAAAACACTTCGACAGTTAATTTATGTTTCCCATTTTTGAAAGGCCATTTTTCTGATACCATCTTGAAGCTACCATATTTACGAACACTAATCAAATCTTCTAGTTGGATCACCCTGACTAGGATTATCGATTGTAGTATAATTCACCTTCACTTGTCCAGCTTGAATCAGTTGACTAGCTACTGACCGGGACAATTGAAACGTCGCTGCTACTAATTTATCCAATCGAATACTTGTGACAAGCAAATCCTTGAATTTAGACTTTTCTTCGACCATTAGCCGTTTCGAATAGTCTACCTCACGAACCTTAACAGAAACTTTTGCAATTTTTTTCAGGTTATTTTTGGAAATAACTTGAAAAATCGTTGTTCCACAAATAGGTGAACTTTCCCATCGCCCATAAGGATATCCCCAAAAGATTTCCGTTCAATTCCCAACTGGTGAAGAACAGTCCCCAAGACCTGTGAATGAGTCAAAGTATAAAATTTTGCTGGATAAGTCACTTCTAACAAGCTAATCTCAAAATCTGCTTCCTCTAATATATAATAACTAGGAGCTAGAATAGCCCTGGCATATTCCGATGGGAGGATTTTTAGCACTAGAAAATACTTGCAGACCATGATGAGCACCAATTTGACGTAAAATATCAATCTGGTGTGGATTGAGAAAGGAAGTGAGTTCAAAGCTATACCTTTCCTCTACCCTAGCAATCAATTCCAAGGCTCGATCGATAAAAAGGATGATCTTCTCGGTTATAATGTTGATAAAATCCCTTGGTCATAGAAATTGTGCCAAAACTTGTAATACAAACCTTTGCAGTCCAGATAAAAACTAACAGAGCTACAAGTACTGTGAAATCTAACCCGCCAACTTGCAGAGGTAATTTACGAAATAGGCCCAAAAATGGTTCGACAATTCGTTGAACCATTTTTACCTAATCCTGATTCTGGTGCATTTTGGAAACCAACTAAGCAAGGCATAGATGATTAGCAACAATTCAAAAAAACATAGAAGAGATTATATACTAATTGAAGAATAAACATTTTAACGACTGCGTTTCATATCAAAGTCATACTCAGTGACTTCCACATCATTTGGAAGACGAATATCTTCGATGTTAACGACTACTCCAATTGGGGTCAACAAATACATGGTACTGAGCTACCCGACGGAGATCACCAGCTAAGACATAGCGAGCACCATCCAAGTAATCCAAACATCTTCTTGCTTGAACCTCTGTCATGTATTGGAAGTCAATCAAGATGCTTTCATTTACCAACAGTAAATTCACAATCTCAGTTGCTTCTTCATACTTACGAGGATATCGAACATCAATCGTAATTTTTTTCTTCAGCTACAGAGCGATTCCTCGCCAATTCTTGCTGACGTTCGTGCAGACGTGTGATGTTCTCAGAAGATGATTTTTGTGATGGAGCAGACTCAGCCACGGAGCTAGAAGCTTTTTGTGGACGAGGCGTTGCAACTGGAGTTGGTTTTTTGTTCTTTCACAGCTACCACAGTTTGTTGACGCGGTTTCGATGATTGTTGAACTGGTTTTAGCAGGCTGTACAGGGTGGCTTTCTCCTACCGCTTTGGCAGGGGCTTCTTGTACCTCATACTCCTCTCCATCCTCAGTAAAATAATCTATAAATTTACCAAATTTATCTTTTTAATGACATAGTTCTTTCCTATTTGAAAAAAATGATGTCCCAATGCGAACAAAAAGTCGATCCATTTGCGATAGCCACATCATAATCACGACTCATTCCCATACTCAACTCAGTAAAGGGCATATTTTTTTCAACTGTTTCTTTTGTAATTCTGTTTGAAGTTGGTGGGTTGCAGAAAAAATTTTCTGCAATTCGTCCTGACTTGCCTCAAAAGGAGCCATCGTCATTAAGCCAACAATCATGAGTTTATCCAAGTTTTTCAATTTCAGGTAAGACAGCATCTAACTCCTCAGGCGCAAATCCATGCTTGCTTTCTTCTCCTGAAATATTAACTTGTAAAAAACATTTAATCGGATGAGTAGCTCTTTTTTGAATTTCCTGAGCCAACTTTACCGAATCCAAAGCGTGGAAGTAGTCAACAAAGTTAATCACATCCTTCACTTTGCGTCGTTGGAGACTCCCGATCAAATGCCAGGTTAGTCTCTCTTCTTTAAGAGCTTGATATTTTTCAAGAAATTTATCAACTCGATTTTCACCAATATGACCAACTCCAGCCCTTACTAAGGCTAGAGCCTGGTCAACACCCACATACTTTGTGACAGCAATCACTTGAACACTGTCTGTGCGGCTTGCCTGCTCCATTGCATGAGCAACCTGAGAAAATACTCGCTCTTTATTCTCTTTTACATTCATTCTTAACGATTACGGAAAAATGGTGGTGTTTCCAATTCATCATCATCTGATGATGAATCCACGTAACGGTCAACTTGACGTCCTGCATTGGTGTCAGATTGACGAACAATGTTTTCACGACGAATATCCCAATCTCCAAAAGCAGAACCACGAGGTGTCTCTTGTTGAGAACGTTGTTGTGGAGCTGGCATTTCGATTTCTTGTTTCAAATCAAAGTCACGATCAAATTGTGGTGATTGTGGCCGTTGTTCGCGAGGGCCGGTTTGATAGAAGCGACCAGAACTTGGTGTATGAGAAGTCATACCACTTACTCTTTCCACTTTATCTTGGCGGACACCAGTCGCAACAACTGTTACACGAATTTCGTCTTTCATTGTCTCATCAATTGATGTACCGAGCCAGATATTCACACCATGTCCTGCTGCTTGGTTAACGATTTCAGAAGCTTCTTCCGCTTCAATCAAGGTCATATCCAAACCACCAGTAACGTTAACGATCACATCTTCTGCACCATCGATAGTTGTTTCAAGGAGAGGTGAGTAGATAGCTTTACGAGCCGCTTCAATCACGCGCTCTTCACCAGTTCCTACCCCAATTCCCATCAAGGCATTTCCTTTGTTTTCCATAACAGTCTTCACGTCTGCGAAGTCAAGGTTAATCAATCCTGGGCTTGTGATCAAGTCAGTGATCCCTTGAACCCCTTGGCGAAGAACGTTGTCTGCTTCACTCAAAGCTTCAAGAAGTGGTGTCTTCTTATCTACAATTTCCAACAAGTTATTGTTAGAAATAATCAACAAGGTATCTACATGCTCACGAAGTTCATTGATCCCTTCGATAGCAAAATTTCCACGTTTTGTTCCTTCAAATCCAAATGGACGAGTAACTACAGCAACGGTTAAAGCACCTACAGATTTTGCGATGCGAGCAATAACGGGAGCAGCACCTGTACCAGATCCACCACCCATTCCTGCTGTAATGAAGACCATGTCAGCACCTTGCAAGGCTTCTGTCAATACTTCTTCACTTTCTTCTGCTGCCTTTACGGCCAACTTCAGGTTGACCTCCAGCACCCAACCCACGAGTCAATTTTGGACCCAATTGGATAACAGTTTCAGCTTTAGCACTTGAAAGTGCTTGAACATCCGTATTGGCTGCGATGAATTCTACACCTGCAACGCCTTCGTCAATCATGCGATTGATGGCGTTGCCACCACCACCACCGACACCGATTACTTTAATGACTGCACCTTGTGCTGCCGCTGTGTCAAATGAAAATGTCATAAATACTTACACTCCTTAATCAAACATAGTACCGATAAGATTCTTCATTCGGTCTGTAAAGGTAGTTTTTTCTTGTCCATGTTGTTCGTCTACTGGATGCTCCGCTTCAACATTAATCGCTGGCTCAATCTGATCTTGAACATAGGTTGGGACCGGCTGAGGAGCTGGAGTAGGTTGTTGAACTGGACGATCAAATTGAACAGGTTGCTGACGAAGACGTTGATCTCCGTGCACAGCTGCCTGGGCAATAATATCCACATCTGTTAGATTTCCTGCATACTCAGACAAGCTAATCACATGAGCAAATGCTGGGTTGCGGATTCCAATTTGATTTGGCACATAGAGTTTGACATTTACACCAAACTGTTCTTGAGCCAATTCTTCAATACCAGGGAGAATAGCACCACCACCGATGATGACAATTCCACCAGGCAAATCAAGCAAGTGTCTTCTTTCAAGATCTTGTTTGATTTGATCAAAGATGTGTTTAATTCTTGCTGAAATAATTTCTGCCAAGTACTTTTCAGTTACTTGAACAGGTTCGATTTCACCAATCACTTCAACATGGAAGACTTCGTCTCCAACTGCAGGGACATAAGCTTCTCCATAGTTAAACTTTCAATCCTTCTGCCAACTTCTGAGAAGTTTTCAAGACTTTAGAAATATCTTTCGTGACATAATCGCCACCTTCTTGATAGATATTTGTGAATTGAAGTTCTTGATTACGGACAGATGCTACGGTTGTTTGGCCTCCGCCTAAATCAATGACGGTTGCACCAAATTCACGTTCGCCTTCGTTTAACACTGACTTAATCATTGCCAGTGGAGAAATGATAATGTTCTCAACTTGAAGACCTGCGCGCTCAACGGTTTTGCGAAGATTGTGGAGAACTGTTCGAGGACCTGTATACAGAAGGCCTCGCATTTCTAGACGAATCCCCATCATTCCTCGAGGGTCACGAATCCCTTTGGAAACCATCCACTGTAAATTCTTCAGGAATAAAAGGTAATGACTTCACGATCAGGTGTCATACTCTTCGTCAAGGCAGATTTGACAACATTTTCAACATCTGCATCTGTAATTTCCTTGGAATCACTGGTTACAGGAATCATCCCTTGTGTTGCTTCAATCTGAAGGAGATTCGCTGGTAATCCAACGTTTACAAGATTTATCGAAATCCCTGCTTTTTTTCTTCAGCTTGACTGACTGCAGTTTTGATTGCATTCGAAGCGACTTCAATATCGACAATAATTCCATCTTTGACACCAGCACTCTTCGCATTGCTGACTCCAATTACATTCATTTCTCCATTGACATGTTCTGCCACCAATACTTTAATTGAACTAGTACCGATATCTAAACCTGTAAAAAAGCCGTTTCTAGCCATTACACCAGTCCTCTCTCTTTTGTTTTCCTATACATCAATTAATAGCCCCATTTAGTTAGAACTATCCAAATTTCATTATAACACAAATATGCCCATAGTGGGCATATTTTTCTTTATTTATTTCAGATAATTTATGGGGCACTACTCAGTTGGAAGTGTTTCTTGGCCTTCAAGAGGGGCCACACTTTGCTCTGATTCTGTCGAGCTTTCTTCGGATTCTTCCCCTTCTTCCGTTTTCATGGACTTTTCCTCTTGTTCCTTCTCTTTTTTCTCTTGAGCTAAGGTCGCCATCGTTTCGGAATTATAACTATAAATCCCTGCCTCCATATCAATGACACTACCATCTTCTACCAATTTTCGGATCTGGTGGTAATAGGGAAGTTTTCGTTTGATTTGTGAAATAGGTACGAGTACCTTTGTTCCATCTTTCATCGTTAAGGTCACTAAATCCTTGGTAACCTTACTTGGAGTTAGGTCAACTGTTTCAATCTCCTCTTTAATGGACGCTGAAACTTTCCCCATTTGTTTGACAAACTGCCTCACCAAATCACGATCAGAAAATCGGACGATTAAATAGGTAGAAGCTAATTGATCAGAGGCGACTTGGCTTTCCACGACTTCTCCATTTTCTAAGATGGGGTAATGGTCTTCTTCCGTCACATAATAACCAAATACTTGGTACTCAGTGACCTGAACCTTAAAAGTCGTTGGGAAGGCATAATGCATTGAAATATCCTTAATCCATGGACTAGCCGCCTTCATATTAGCCAGATAAATCTCACTATTCAAAAAAGTGGTCAAGGTATAATCTTTGTCCTTGATCTGGCTTTTTTTGAAGAGAAGGTTTTGATCTACATTATTATTCCCAGAAAACTCGATCACCTTTTGCTTAGCTATAGGGGTCATGAGATAAGTAGAGAAGATAGCAACCAAGGTGCTGATGACTAAGATTGGAAGAGCACGATATATATGGCGCTTTGCAATGAGGCGCTCTTTTTTGGATTTTTTAGCAACCTCTTCTTCACTACTTTCCTCAGGAATCTCAGAAATATAAATGATTTTTTCTTCTACTCCCTCTTCTTCCTCAGCTTCTGAAGTCTCCTCATCATCTTGATCAGCCAACTCAACATGCTCAGAATCATCATCAGTTTCTTCAGTCTGATCTTCTGGATCTTCCATTCCGAGAGCAACTTCGTCTATTTCCTGCTCTTCAGAAATAGCTTTTTCTTTTAGAAGTTCCTGTCTTTCCTTCTCTTCTTGTGCCTTCTTTTCTTTTTCTTCTTGCTCTTCTAATTGTTTTTTCTTTTGATACTCCTGATTTCGTCTCTGCCATTCGGACAACTTAGTTACCTCTTTAGGAGTATTCTGTTTCTTTTTATCCGTCATTTTTTCCTTTTATTTATTTCTTGATGGACCAAACTATAAAAAGTCATCCAAAGAAAGGAGCTCTTTCGAAGCTTTCATGGCTTGATGATACCGATCCCGATTCTTGGAACATTTTTTTCTATCGTTTCTTGTAAACGATTCATGCTCAGATTTGGTTCAGCAATAGCTTCCGCATAGCCTTTTTTTCAACAAAAATATTGGGCATTTTTCGATTTGGTCTCCACGGCTAGCTTCTTTTCCCTAGAGGAACGATGATATGCAGTTTATTCATAGCCAAGAGTTCAAAAATCGTATTGGCACCACCACGAGTCACCACTAGGTCTGCCTTTTTGGAGCAAAGGAAGGTAGTGATCCGTCACGTAATCCACGCGATAAAGATGGGGAGCTTGCTCATTCAAGGAGGAATTCCCTGTCAAATTAATGACATTGTAGCTTGCCAGCAAAGCTTCTCGATTATTTGTGACAAACTCATTGAAAACACGCGCACCAGCAGACCCGCCCACAAAAAGAAGGGTTGGTAACTGTGGATCAAATTGAGCAAAAACGGTTTCCAATTCAACTGGGATTGGAACTTGTTCCTGATTGACCTTGGTGACAGCTCCCACATGTTGGGCTTTCACTAGGCCTTTCGCTTGCTCAAAGGTCGTGAACATTTTCGTCGCAAACTTGTAGGCAATTTTATTGGCCAAGCCCATGGAACGATCTGATTCATGCACCAGTACAGGAACGTGACAAAGTCGTGCAGCCACTACAGGAGGAACCGAAACGAAGCCTCCTTTAGAAAACAAAACCTGTGGCCGTATACGAAGCATGATCCAAATCGATTGGAGAATTCTCAGAAGACCTTGAAGATATCCAACATGTTTTTGCCAAGAGAAATAACGGCGGAGCTTGCCTGTCGCAATCGAATGGAAATGGATGTCCAAGCCAGACTTCAAAATCTCTTGGTGCTCAATCCCCTTCTTGTCCCCAATATAATGAACTTCCCAACCATCCTCAATAAAGCGAGGGATGAGGAGAAGGTTCAAGGTCACATGCCCAACTGTGCCTCCCCCTGTGAATACTATTTTTTTCATATTATTTTTTCAACTCTTCTACTGTTTTAAGGAACTCATCGCCCCGCACTTCAAAATTCGCGTACATATCCCAGCTGGCATTGGCTGGACTGAGCAGGACGATATCGCCTGACTCTGCTAATTCAAAGGCTTTACGCGTTGCGTCTGCCACATCCGTCGCATCTAGATAGGACACACCCGCTTGATCTGCTGCTCGTTTCACCCGTTCAGCAGACTCTCCAAGGATGACCATCTTTTTAAGACCAGTAATATCTGGCACCAATTCATCAAATTCATTGCCTCGGTCCAAGCCACCAGCGATCAAGATGACATGAGCGTTATCAAATCCAGACAAGGCTTTTTGGGTTGCTAAGATGTTGGTAGACTTGCTATCATTGTAGAATTTCACCCCTTCAATCTCAGCTACATACTGCAAGCGGTGCTTCACCCCACCGAAGGCTGATAAGGTTTCTTGGATAGTTTGATTGTCAATACCACGAAGTTTGGCCACTGCAATGGTAGCTAAAGCATTTTCTACATTGTGGCTACCTGGTACTCAATTTGATCTGCTCGCATAACGGCTTCACCTCGGAAGTAAAGCACACCATCCTCTAAATAAGCTCCGTCTACCTTTTCTTGGGTTGAAAATGGTACCACAGTAGCCTGTGTTTGCTGAGACAAGTCTTTGGCTAGATCCTGATTAAAGTTTAGTACCACAAAATCCTTGGCCGTCATATTCTTTTGAATCGCCCATTTGGCAGCTACATACCCTTCGAAGGATCCATGGTAATCCAAATGGGTTGGCATGAGATTGGTGATGACTGCGATTTCTGGATGGAAGGCTTCAATCCCCATTAATTGGAAAGAAGATAATTCCATCACCAATGTGTCTTTAGCTGTCGCTGTTTGAGCGACTTGACTAGCTGGAAACCCAATATTCCCAGACAAGAGACCATTTTTGTCCAGCAGACAGTCAATACTTCTCCAATCATGGTAGTGGTGGTTGTTTTCCCATTTGAACCAGTGATTCCGATGATGGGAGCTTCTGAAATGAGGTAGGCCAATTCAACTTCCGTCAAAACAGGGATGCCTTTTTCAAGAGCCCGTTCAACCATAGGATTATTGTAAGGAATTCCAGGGTTCTTCACCATCACCGCAAAGTCTTCATCCAAGAGTTCCAGAGGATGTCCTCCTGTTACGACTTGATCCCTTCTTCCAGCAAGCTTTGAGCAGCCGGATTTTCTTCAAAGGCTTTTCCATCATTGACGGTTACGATAGCTCCCAGACGATCCAATAGACGGGCAGCAGATTCTCCAGACTTAGCCAAACCCAAGACAAGAACCTTTTTATTTTTAAATGTTTCAATAGTCTTCATTGTTTTTTACTCCAATTTGTTCACCTTCTATTTTACCCTTTTTTAGACAATTTAAAAAGCCCCAAGACAGTAAAAGAAACAACAACTGATCAAATCCCTACAACTGATGTTATTTCGAATTCGTATACCTCTACCTATTCTCCTAACCGTCTAGGAAGCCTTCCTAGCTTCATTCTTGGTTTGTTACTGGGTTCTTTTATTTATAGAACACTACTCCTCTACCATCCCATCGACCTTGATTATTAAAGGAAACGATGCAATCCAAGGAGCGACACTTAGGTAGGTGAGCCTCAATCATCATAAGACTCGATCAATAAAGAAAACGTCTACCATCACCATTGGCTTCGACTCCTGCAGTACGAGTCAAAAACACCCACCGAAAAAGCAATAAGTAATCACTTACCGGTAGGTGTTGTCTTTATTGGGAAAAAGAAAGTTAAAGATTCGTCTACTTGAACCCGGCTTTCTTTTCTGTATTTTCTTAGCAAAAAAATTTTAGGGATGATCAATGAGAAGCAAATCAGTGGAATCCGTCTTCCATTCTGTTTTTTTCAGAGAGGGAATGGTGATTCGTTTTTTTCACCTCTAAGGTTTCAGCATCAAACTCGACAATGATCCCCACTTCTTTGGTGGAAGCTTTTTGCTGGAGTTGCTAGGACTACGACCTTATCATTCGTATAACGTACTTCTTGGACTGTTAGACTTGTGTCACTATAAAGGTTGACAAAATCAGTATCGGATAAATCTTTTTCAGAAATCAGTCTTAAGTCACTTGTATATTCTAGCAATCGATGATCTGATGTCACAAAGCGAAAGTGATTTTTTTAATAGGATAGGCAGTGAGGACTCTCTCGGCTTCAAAGATCTCTTCTTTTACTTCTAAGCTAGTTAGGGTCAATACTTGTCAGGCTAATTTTATTTTTTTCTTTTTCCTCTCGCTTCTCCTCATCATCAAAAGCGACTAAAATGAGGATTCCCAATGGTTATCACTTTCCCGTCTACCAATAAGAGTTCCTGGAAGTCAGACTGAGACGGATCCTGCAACTCAATAAACTCAAATTCGTTCTTTTCCTCATCTAGGTAGAGAAAACTCATATCATCATCAACTAAATCAAATCCTGTAACAAAAATTTTTGAGTTGACTTCGATCCCTTTACCAAGGCTCAGATTAACCTCTGGTGACAGTACTTGCTTGTTTTTAGAGTTAGTGTAGCGAATGCGACTTCTCAACACACCTACCCTCCCATCCTCCACAGATAATCCTTCAATCGACCCTTTCTGTCCCTTTGAAACAAATCGAACAGGATAGTTAGTAAAATCCATAAAGGAAAATTGACTTGGATAAACGGAATAAGTAGAAGGGGACTTGAACACCAAATGAGGTCTAGCTCCAAAAGAGTAGGCATAAATTTCATTTCCTTCTTGGAAAAGCGTACCAACATTATACCCCTTTAGAGAATATTCTTTTTGTTCTCCTTTTTTGCCAATGAAAAAGAGCTTCGTTAGAATATCCCCTTTGCCCTTTGGGCGATAGGAATAAAAGCTAACAGCATATTCATACTGGGAAAAGTCGCCAGAAGATTTTTTAGGGATGGAGTTCCCACTACAAGATCCCAAGAGTAAGACACTGATCCCAGCAAAAATTAGAAACAAATTTCGAATCATTTTTGATTTCATCATTATTCCCTCCTTATTGCTTTCTTTTATTATACCCTTACTACAATCAATTAGCAAACCGACAAAGATGCCCCTCTTCTTTCATCATTTGATTATTTATTTGACTCTTGCTAGCAAAAAAAGAGCTACAAAAGAGAAGACTTCCCTTTTACAGCTCTAAAACTTCAAATCTTTATTAATCTTCTATTGTCTCAGTTTTTTTGACTTGGTTGGTAATCTTGAAATATCTACCAAAGCTAGGTAGCCCACAAAAGCAAGGAAGGCGCCAACAAAAAATTCTGATGGCAATTGGAAAATTTGGAAAATCGCTAAGCAAAGCAGGATGACCAAAGAGACCAATAATACGACCAGGGTTACGACATTCAGAGTTCCTCTAATGCTCTTTGGGAGTCATAAAAGGTAAAAAAAGGAGGATCAAAATACCCTATAATTAAATAAACCATTTTGTCACTCCTTTCTTATTTCTTATTCAGTCTGCACTGATTTTTTTCTTTTTGTTTGCTTTTCTCGCGCTCTGCCTTTGTTCAAGATTTGCTTTACGCAAACGGATTGATTCAGGTGTTACTTCCATGTACTCATCGTCGTTTCAAAGAAACTCAAGTGATTCTTCAAGAGTCAAGATACGAGGAGTCTTGATAACCGCTGTTTGGTCCTTAGTAGCTGAACGAACGTTGGTCATTTGTTTTAGCTTTCGTGATATTAACAGTCAAGTCATTTTCACGAGAGTTTTTCACCGATGATCATTCCTTCGTAAACCTCAGTACCAGGGTTGACAAAGATAGTACCACGTTCTTCGATCGACATGATTGAGTAGGTTGTTGCCTTACCAGCATCGATAGAAACAAGGGCACCACGGTGACGTCCACCAATTTCTCCCTGGAATCAATGGCAAGTATTGATCGAAGGTATGGTTCATGATCCCGTATCCCACGAGTCATTGACAAGAACTCAGTTGAGTATCCAATCAAACCACGCGCAGGAACTAGGAAGACCAAACGAGTTTGACCATTTACCTGTTGAAATCATATCCAACATTTCACCCTTACGCTCAGAAAGGCTTTTGGATAACTGATCCCTTGGTATTCTTCTGGTGTGTCGATTTGCACGCGCTCAAATGGCTCACACTTCACACCGTCAATTTCTTTGACGATAACTTCTGGACGAGATACTTGAAGCTCGTAACCTTCACGACGCATCGTTTCAATAAGAATTGACAAGTGCAATTCCCCACGTCCTGAAACGGTCCATTTATCTGGTGAGTCTGTTGGGATCTACACGAAGAGATACGTCTGTTTGCAACTCAGCTTGAAGACGTTCTTCAACCTTACGAGAAGTCACCCATTTTCCTTCACGACCAGCAAATGGTGAGTTATTGACCAAGAAGGTCATTTGAAGAGTAGGTTCGTCGATGTGAAGAACTGGAAGAGCTTCAACTGCATCTGTTGGAGTGATGGTTTCCCCAACGAAGATGTCTTCCATACCTGATACGGCAATCAAGTCACCAGCCTTAGCTTCTTGGATTTCACGACGTTCCAAACCAAAGAAACCAAAGAGTTTGGTAACACGGAAGTTCTTGGTTGTACCGTCAAGTTTAGAAAGGGTAACTTGGTCCCCAACCTTGACAGTACCACGGAAGACACGTCCGATACCGATACGACCAACGAAGTCATTGTAGTCAAGAAGAGACACTTGGAATTGAAGGGGCTCATCTGAGTTATCAACTGGAGCTGGGATGTGGTCGATAATGGTGTCAAAGATTGGCGCCATGGTCTTTTCTTGATCTGCTGGATCATCTGACAAGGATGATGTTCCGTTGATCGCTGATGCATAAACAACTGGGAAGTCAAGTTGGTCATCATCCGCACCAAGCTCGATGAAGAGTTCCAAGACTTCGTCTACTACTTCTGCTGGACGAGCAGATGGCTTATCGATTTTGTTGACTACAACGATCGGCACAAGGTCTTGTTCTAAGGCTTTTTTCAATACGAAACGAGTCTGTGGCATGGTTCCTTCGTAGGCATCTACGACCAAAAACAACACCGTCAACCATTTTTCATGATCCGCTCAACTTCTCCACCGAAGTCCGCGTGTCCTGGTGTGTCCATGATGTTGATACGAGTTCCGTTGTAGGCAACGGCTGTATTTTTTCGCAAGGATGGTGATTCCACGCTCTTTTTTTCGATATCGTTTGAGTCCATTGCACGCTCTGCCAACTCTGTACGTGCGTCAAGAGTTTCAGATTGTTTTCAACAATTCGTCAACGAGGGTTGTTTTTACCGTGGTCGACGTGGGCGATAATCGCGATATTACGGATATCTTCTCTTAATTTTTGTCATGATTTCCTCTATTGTATTCAAAAATTTATTTTTCTAACTGAACGATTATACCACAATTTTTAAGCAAAATAGCATAACTCAGATAAGTGTAAATGTTTTTCATGCTTTCTTTCGAAAATCTTCTTTCTCATTCCCACTCCTAACCACTCTATTCATGAAAAATCTTTTCACCTCTTTATCCCTTTTTCTTCATCCTTTTTCCGAATACTTGTGATTCTCTCCATTTCATGCTATCCTGTCTTTTATGAGATTAGATCAATTACTGGCCCACTACCAAATTCCCCGCAAGGAAATCAAACAGAGCCTGGCTAAAAGGCAGATTCTGGTCGACGGACTTGTTGCAACAAAATTATCCCAAAATGTCGATACAGGTCTCCAAGAAGTTCGCTGGAAGGATCGGATCCTTACCGACTGTTCCCATCACTATTTTTCTTCTTCATAAACCTCAAGGACTAGTTACGGCTACCAAGGATGCCCAACATCCTACAGTGTTGGACCTCCTCCGAACAGAAGACCGGACCCCCAATACCTATCCTATCGGTCGACTGGATCGGGATACGACTGGCCTCCTCCTACTCACAGACAATGGACCTCTAGGTTTCCAACTCCTTCATCCCCAATACCATATCGAAAAAAAGAATACGCGGTAACAGTCAACGGTCCCTCTTGAACCCTGCTCATATAGAGGAATTTTCAAGAAGGAATCACCTTCTTAGATGGGACAACATGCAAGCCCTGCCAAACTCAAAAATCCTTAACTCCAGTCCCAAAGGAAAGCCAGGCCCTGGTCACCCTATCTGAAGGGAAAATTTCATCAGGTGAAAAAGATGTTTTTTTATCCATTGGGGTCAAAGTCACTACTTTAAAACGAGTTCGCTTTTGGGCCTTTTTACTTTAGAGGATGAGCTCAAAGAGGGCATTATCGCCCCTCACATCAGTTGAATGTGAAGCCATTCGCTCTTTTCTAGAAGAAACTCGCTAAAAAAACTCCAGAAGCTTATACTTCTGGAGTTTTGATCTTAGTTCGTTTTGACTTTTCCATCCCAAGAATCCAAACCATAGGATAAGATATAGATATCTTTGTAACCCTTGTTTTTTTCAAGAAGAGGGCGCATTGGTCACACGGGAACCACGACTGTTTTCATAGAGCAAGACAGGTTTATCCTTTTCGAAGAGCGCAAGCTCACTTTTCAATTGGTTGGAAGGAATGTTCCGAGCTCCCTAAAAATATGCTTAGCGTGGAAACTCATTTGGATCACGCAAGTCCACTAATTGGCCTTTGCGGATCAATTCTTCAAACTCTGCATTGTCCACAATTTTTTGCAAAGACGACGGATACGGAAGTAATTGTAGCCCATCCAGCCAAACATCGCTAAAAACAATCAACCATACTAAAACATTTATTAAACTCACTTTTTCTTTTTCCTCTTCTAAATAGCGTAATTCCTGTGCGTGTTCTCTGCGTAAGACGGCTTCTGCTTCTAGATAATCCAATTTTTCCATCAGCCCAGCGTCATAGATCCTTTTCAATTCAATCTTCATTAATTCGATGTCGTAAAGTCGTTTTCCGACATAAATAATGATTCCAAATTTTTTCAGAAATTGTTGAACATCGTACAGGGTTTTCATGTGCTTATTCTATCAAATCTTTCAAGTATTTTTTCAAGATGGTCCCTATTTTATTTACAGGAAAAAAATCTCATCCAAGAAAAATGAGCCTCCCCAAGCAAGGAAGGCTCGTTTGTTTATTTTCAGATTACAAACCTGGTGCTTGACCTAATTCAGCGGCAATCATCCAGATATGTTTTTCCAATTCAGCTTTTGCACCAACAAAGATATCGTTAGTCACGTCATCTCCTTCAGCATCTGTGATATCCAAGGCTTTTTGATAAAGACTTACCAAGTAGCGGAAGATAGAAAGAACACGTCCCAAATTTTCTTCCATAGAGTGTTCAAATGAACCTTTTTCTTCTTGGATGTTGCTGTGTTCCAAGAACTCAACCATGCTAGCGTATGGGGCACCACCCAAGGTAATCAAGCGTTCACTCACTTCATCAAGAGTCGCATCCAAGCTTTCCATGTACTCATCCATTTTTGGATGCCATACGAGGAAACCACGGCCACGCATATACCAGTGCACTTGGTGCAAGGCAATATGAGCGACATAAAGATCTGCCACCACTTGATTTGAGAAACCGCTTTTTGTATCAGTTAAACTCTTGCTTACTTCACTGATTGTTGCAAATGTTGCTACGTCTTTTGTCGCTTCTTTTTTTAATTGTTGTCATAAATGCATTCTCCTTTTTTTAGAATTATTCTAATTTAGTTATATTATAATCCTTCTAATTAAGAAATGCAAGAGAAAATGCTTAAATAAGAAAAGTTAGAAAATTGTTTCATTTCTAATCGTTATTAGTCATCTTTTTTACGAATACTATAAGTATGATCAACTTTTATTTTTTTACAGTCGGTGCCTGTATCGCCTCCTTTTTAGGGCTCGTCATTGACCGCTTTTCCAGAAAGCTCCATCATCTGTCCGAGAAGCCACTGCGATCGTTGCCAACAGACCTTAAGACCTCTGGACCTGATTCCCATTCTCTCACAAGTACTCTTTCGATTCCGTTGTCGCTACTGCCAGAGTCCGCTTCCTTATTGGTATGCTCTCTTTGAAGCCTGGTCTGGCCTCCTTTTTTTGCTGTGCTATCAGGGCTTTCTTCCCATTCCTCATCTCCTGCTTCTGCTTGGCAGTTGTGTTTTTGGCTATCTATGATTTGCGCTCCATGGAGTACCCTCTCCTTCTCTGGCTAATACTCCACGCTCTTTTGCCTACTTTTTGCACCGGTCCCTACCCTCTTAATGGGAGTCTTTCTCTTCTTAGGAATTCTATCTTGTCTTTACTCCATTGGCATTGGAGCAGGGGACTTTCTCTTACTGGCTACTTTTTTTCTTTGACCCTCTCAGCTACCCAAGTCCTCCTAGTCATGCAAGGGCTTCCCTCATTGGTCTCCTGGTCTTTCTCTTTAAAAAAAGAAAAAGACCCGGATTCCTTTTCGTTCCATGTCTTTTTCTGAGTTATCATGCTTTACTCTTTTTTTACAATGTTTTAGCAGATAAGATTGTTTAGTTTTGTAGCTTTTCGCTTCTAGATAATCTGCAATAGCGACTACGTCCTTATCCCCACGTCCTGAAACATTGATGATGATAATCTTGTCTTTGTCCAATTGTGGAGCGCGTTTAACTGCTTCTGCAATCGCATGGGAACTTTCAATAGCTGGGAGGATCCCTTCTGTCTTACTGAGAAGAAGAAGAGCTTGAACTGCTTCATCATCTGTCGCAGCTACATATTCGACACGACCAGAGTCTTTAAAGAAAGCATGCTCTGGACCAACCCCTGGGTAGTCCAAACCAGCAGAGATTGAGTACACTGGCGCTACTTTTCCATCTTCTCCAAAGACAGCATAGGTCTTCATGCCATCGACAACTCCAACAGTCCCCTTGGTCATGGTCGCTGCGTGCTGATCAGTATCCAAACCATGGCCTGCCGCTTCAACTCCGACCAATTTGACTTCTTCATCACCTACATATTGGGAGAAGGCACCAATGGCATTGGATCCCCCACCAACACAGGCAATGACATAGTCTGGCAAACGACCTTCTTTTTCCAAGATTTGGCGTTTAGATTCTTCACTAATCACCTTTTGGAATTCATGCACAATGGTTGGGTAAGGGTGAGGGCCAACAGCAGAACCCAAAACGTAAAAGGCATCAAGGTCCGCCATCCATGCTCCAAACGCAGCATCAACAGCGTCTTTCAAGGTCTTCGTTCCTGTTTCAACCGCATGGACGGTTGCCCCCATCATTTCCATACGGAAGACATTGAGACGTTGACGCTCCACATCTTCTGCTCCCATGTAGACATCACAAGCCATACCGAACTTAGCTGCTGCGGCCGCTGTAGCCACACCATGTTGACCGGCTCCTGTTTCAGCAATCACGCGCGTTTTGCCCATGCGTTTGGCCAAGAGGATTTGCCCCAAGACGTTATTCAATTTATGCGAACCTAGGTGATTCAGGTCTTCGCGCTTCAAATAAATTTTTGCCCCACCTAAATGCTCTGTCAAACTTTCCGCAAAGTAGAGCGGAGTTTCCCGTCCAGAATAATCTTTCAAATAATGTTTGTATTCTGCGATAAATTCTGGGTCATTTTTGTATTGTTCAAAAGTTGCCTCTAATTGATCCAGCAAGTTTTGAATGGGTTCTGGTACGAAAGATCCACCAAATTGTCCGAAATAGCCTTTTGTTTCTGTCATGATTGTGTCCTCTTTTCTATATTTTCAATTCTGTTTATGATTTTTTCTCTCACTGGTCCTTTGAGCTGCAGTCTCACTGGATCCCTTTGAGATACAAAAAACCTCACACAGAAAAATCTGTGTGAGGACGATTCGATACCGCGGTGCCACCTCAATTGTAGGAAGACATTCTTTCTCCTACATCTCTGACCTGTCTAACAACAGGGTGCACGATAAGGTGTGCTCACCGAATTTTTATTGTTTCAAATTCATCATCATAAACGCATCAGCCCATTTCAAGATTCACCACTGCTTGTTCGCAATCACCACAAGCTCCCTGGAAGTGAGAAAAACCTCTACTTTTCTGATGTCTTGAAGCTATTATAGCTCCCGCTTCTGACTTTGTCAACCCAAAATTTGAAATCGTATTCAATTGTTCGGATTTTGTACCAAACTAAGCTAGGTTGTCCTTACTTATAGAAGCTTGCACCCATTTAAAACACAGATAGGCTAGGTAGCCTCCCAGAGTATTGGTCCACAGATCATCTATCTCAAACACCCGATTGAAATCAAACAAGAGGTCTAACACAATCTGACTAAGCTCGATCCACACACTCATCCCTAGACTAAAGCAAAGGACGCGTTTCCTAGTACCTAGCCAAGGCCAGAGCCACAATAGTTGAAAAACCAAAGGGAACAAGAGAAAGATATTGGCTATATTTTGTACAAACACCTTGATCAGCTGGAGCAGACTGGTCACTTGACCTAGGTTGATGAGAGAATTAAAGGGAATCAGTAATACGACTACGCGACCAAAATGTTGAATCCCAGGTGTTTCCATCCCTCGTTCAGGCCGCTGGGGAAGAAAACACATGAGACAGAGCAGGACAAAATAGAAGAAACTGCCACCTAGTAGCAGTTGTCTTCCTTTTTTTGTTAATTGCCCTTCTTCTATCAGCCAGTTGTTACGGTTGAGCTTCTTCAACAATGGCTTTCTCCCGGTCTCTCTTCATCGTATTAGAACGCAATTGTCCACTAGCGGCATCGATATCTGTTCCATGCTCTTGACGAACCACGCAGTTGACTCCGTTTTTCTTCAAGGTGTCATAGAAGGCCATCACGCGCTCTCTTGGGCTCCGACTATATTGGTCATGCTCACTAACTGGGTTGTATGGGATCAAGTTGACATAAGATAGCTTCTTGATCTTTTTGAGGAGTTCTGCCAATTCCAAAGCTTGCTCGACACCATCATTGACTTCGTTGAGCATGATGTACTCGAAGGTCACCCGACGGTTGGTCGTTTCGATATAGTACTCAATGGCCGCAAATAATTTCTCAATCGGGAAGGCCCGGTTGATTTTCATGATGCTAGAACGCAAGTCATTGTTTGGAGCATGAAGGGATACTGCCAAATTGACCTGAACCCCTTCATTGGCAAAGTCACGAATCTTATGAGCCAAGCCAGACGTTGAAACGGTAATGTGGCGGGCACCGATAGCTAGCCCCTTGTCATCATTGACCGTACGGACAAAGCTCAAGACATTCTTGTAGTTGTCAAACGGCTCACCAATTCCCATCACAACGATGTGGCTGACACGTTCATCTTGTCCACGCTCGTCAAAGTATTTTTGAACCAACATGATTTGGGCAACTATTTCCCCACTGTTCAAGTCGCGTTGCTTCTTAATCAAACCAGATGCACAGAAAGTACAGCCGATGTTGCACCCTACCTGAGTGGTGACACAGACTGACAAGCCATAGTGTTGACGCATCAAAACTGTCTCGATCAACATGCCATCTGGCAATTCAAAGAGGTACTTGACGGTCCCATCTGCCGACTCTTGAACGATCCGTTGTTTCAAAGGATTGATCACGAACTGGTCGTTCAAGGTTTCAATCAAGTCCTTCGATAGGTTGGTCATTTCTTCAAATGACTGGACGCGTTTCCGATAGAGCCATTCCCAGATTTGGGTTGCTCGGAATTTCTTTTCACCATTTTCTTCTGCCCACTCGATCAGTTCTTGTCGAGTCAAGCCATAAATTGAAGGTTTCATCTTATCTCTTTTCTCTCTTTACTTTTGACGGATGACAAAGTGGCGTTCTTGCTCACCCTGTGCATCTTTTTTTCTAGACCGCTGACGGTTCTTTTTCTTTGGTTGAGAAGTCTTTTGTTTTTGCTCTTGTTCACGTTCTCGTGACTGATTTTTAGAACGATTCCGGCGATTTTGACGACCGCCACGCTTAGCAGAACGATTCCCCTCTTCCTGTTGTTTAGGAGAGGACTTCTTGTCAAAGGATGCTCGACGGGGTTCTGCATTTTCTAGGACAAAATAAGCACAGCCATAGCTACAGTATTCTAATAAATAATCTTCCAGACGGCTGATTTTCTCTGCATCTGTGACAGGGCGATCATCTTTATAGAAGCCACGTAGACGCAACTGTTCATTGCTCCAATCACCGACAATGTAATCAAATTTGGTCAAAACCTCTGAAAAACGCTGACCAAAGACCGTCGCATCAAAGGCATCATTTTGATTCTCAACCAGCTCAAATGTCAATTGTTCTGCTAGCACTTGACTGCCAACCAGACGAAATTCCGGTCCAGGATATTTATTGTAATTAAATAATTCAGGGGATATTTCTTTGCGCATAGCCTTCCTTTATTCATACCTTTAGTTGTAACACTTTATTTTATCATAAATCCCTATCTTTAGATAGAATTTCAACGGAAAAGAGAAAATCTGTAAAAAGTCTGACGATTTAATTTACCTTTTCTTGCTGTCACATTATAAAAAGCAGGCTTTTTCAAAGCCTGCTCAGATGGAAGATAAAGTCTTCTGAAAAACTTTCCTTAGGTGAGTACGGACGTCAGCGAACTTCGTAGAAGTTCCATGACTAATTATTGAGCCTCTTCGCTCTTTAATTTCTGGGCTCAGGCTAAAACAGTTCCCCGAACTGTTTTACTCTCAATAATTCCGTGTGCCTGAAACAATTGCGTTTCAGGCACTTTTCTCACGGCGGAAAGTTTTTTAGATGACTTCGTCTTCAATCTAAAACAAAGAAGGCAATCTTTGTCTCTATACATGTTCATCAGATGATAAAAGGGGCAAAAAAAGAGTAATTTTGGTATAGCTATTGGCCTTAGAATCAATCTCCATATGATAGGCTTCGCCAAATTGGAGATGCAATCGTTGGTCCACATTGTTCAAGCCAACACCTCCTAAACGAAGAAGGGTTTGGTCTGTTGACTCTGATCGGTCAAACCCTCGTCCATTGTCAAAAATCGATACGCAGGCGGAGTCTCCACTGACTTCAGTCGTCACTCGAATGAGACCGAGCCGATCGATCTCTTTAATGCCATGGTAAATCGCATTTTCCACTAAGGGTTGAAGCACCAATTTGGGGAGCTGATAGTCGCCCAACCGTTCATCTTCTAGAATTTCATAATTGAGCTTTCACCATAACGTTGCTTTTGAATGAATAGATACTGGCGGACATGGTCAATTTCATCTCTCAGTAGGATTTGTTCCTGGCCTTGGTTGAGAGCTAGTCGAAAATATTGAGCCAGAGACTTGGTGATGTTGACCACGCGCCGACTATCATTAAACTCCGCCATCCAGACAATCGTATCCAAGGTATTGTAGAGGAAATGCGGATTAATCTGAGCCGAAAGTGCCCGCAACTCGTAACGCCGTGCGTTCTGCTCCTCTTCCTTAACCTGTTGCATGAGGTTATCGATTTGGTCCAACATGGCATTAAAAGCTTGAGCGAGGTCCACCAATTCTGGAGATCCTTTGGCTGCAGCTCTCACGTGAGCATCTCCTGCTCCAATCCTCAAAATGATAGTCTGAAGGTCTCGTAAAGGTTTGATCCACAAACGCAGAACAAAGCCGATTCCTATTAAACACATGATCAAAGCTAGTAATCCTAGGCCAATAAAAGAGTACAGGAGTTGCGACTGAAGCATCTGAAGTCCTTCAAGTGAAGCCACTCCAATCAAGGTCCAATCGCTATCTGGAATCGGAATCTGATAGATAAAATTCTGCCCTCCTTTAGCATAGCCATCTTTCACAGCAATATAGGGCTGCATGGCCTGCATTTCTTGGCTGGAGGAATAGACCGCCTTTTTAGGATGGTAGACAAACTCATGCTTTTGATTAATGATAAAACTAAAGCCTTGCTTCCCTAGTTGAAGGTGATCCAAGTAAGCCTGAAGGCTATCGTAGCCAATATCCAAGCGTACCACTCCGAGATTTTGTCCGGTCTGATCGACCACTTCTTGGGTAATAGAAACCACCCATTTTTCTTTTTCCGAAGTCAAGGATTCCTTTCGGGCTGGCGTTAAGACCGGCATGGCTCTTTCCTTAATCGCCTCTTGATACCAACTTTCATTCATCATATCTGAAGAAGTCTGCATGCTGATTTTGGTATCTGTCGCTACCAGACGTCCGTCCTTAGTCACCAGGACTGCTGAGACCAGGTCCGGATCCGTTTCAATCATCGTTCGCATCAGGTGCTGAACCGTTTCTTGATCCGCACTCTTGTCTTGGGCAAATTGGCGAACAGCCTGTTCCTTACTAAGCACTGTTGTGGTCTGCTTTAATTTTTTTAGATAAGACGTGATAAACTGACTACTTTGGTCGATACTATTTCTTGTCGTCCGCTCCGTTAGCTGGCGGATCGCCCCTGAACTCGTTTGATAGTAAAGGCTACCGATGAGACCAAAAAGTAAGAGAATGAAGAGAAAAAAGTAGAGGACCAGCTGGATCAGCAAAGGATATCGTTTCATTCATGCTCTCCTTTTTTGTACTGCCTTGGCGTCACCCCAACAACCTGCTTAAAGCGTTGAGAAAAATAGTTCATATCTTCAAAACCAACCTGATCGGCGATCTCATAAATCTTTAAATCTGTCGTGAGAAGCAAGAGCCGAGCCTTCTTCATTCGCTCCTGGATAAGGTATTCTTGAAAGGGAAGTCCCAATTTTTTCTTGATCAATACACTTAGATAAGAGGGACTGAAACCAAGTTGATAGGCCAAATCCTTCAGGGTTAACTGGGAATCTGCTAAACGAGCATGAATAGCTTCTTCCAAGTCTGTCGAATAACCATGACTGACCAAATCTTCGACTTGTGCCTTTTTTCGCTCTTGATCGAGTTTTCCTTTCACCTTTGCTAACATCTCTTCAATATCATCTTTTGAAAAAGGCTTCAGCAAATAATCATCTGCACCTAACTTGATGGCTTTCCTCGCAAACTCAAAGTCATCATAACCTGTCAAAAAAATGATATGACAAGACGGAGACTGCTCTTTGACGAGATGGGCCAGATCCAAGCCATTCATTTGTGGCATATTGATATCGGTTAGAAGGATATCGGCTGGTTGATCTTGAAACTTCTCCCAGGCCTCACGGCCATTTTCTGCCTGGTTGATGACGGTCATTCCAAACTGTTCATAATCCACTAAGGAAGTCAGTCCCTGCCGGATAAGCTCTTCATCTTCCACAATCATGATCGCATACATGTCTTTCACCTACTTGTTTTTGCTAGGCTTATTATAGCAAATTGTAGTTCCAAATGTCTCAGACATAGTCCAATAAATAACCGTAGCCCTTTTCCACCATCTCTGCTTTAGGGATGAATTTGATTGACAAGCTATTGATGCAGTAACGAAGGCCACCTTTTTCCTTAGGTCCATCAGTAAAGACGTGGCCTAGATGGGAATTTCCTACTCGACTCCGAACCTCTGTCCGAGTCATATTGAAACTCTTATCTTCCTTGTAGGTTGCCACATCCGGACTGATCGGTCGGCTAAAGCTTGGCCAACCACAACCAGAATCAAATTTATCTTTTGAGGAGAAGAGAGGCTCTCCTGTTACGACATCCACATAGATGCCCGCTTCAAACTTATCCCAATAGCGATTAGAAAAAGCACGCTCTGTATCATTCTCTTGCGTCACTGCATATTCTTCGGGCGATAACTTCTTCTTGATCTCTTCATCGCTCGGTTTTGGATAGCGACTAGCGTCAATAACTGGATAAGAAGCTTGATTCACATCAATGTGACAATAGCCATTCGGATGTTTCTGTAGATAGTCCTGATGGTAGTCTTCCGCCTTGATGAAATTGGTCAGTGGCTCTTTTTCCACTGCTAACGGTTTGTCGTATTTTTTTGCTACCTCTTCAAAGACTTGGTTAATAGTTGGAAGATCCTCTTGAGAGACATAATAGACACCTGTTCGGTATTGAGTCCCTTGATCATTTCCTTGACGATTCTTCGACGTTGGGTCGATAATCCGGAAATAATGCAGGAGCAATTCTTTCAGAGATACCTGCTTGACATTGTAAGTGATATGAACTGTTTCAGCATGGCCTGTTTGAGGGACTAATTCATACTTGGTTGTTTCTCCCTTTCCATTGGCATAGCCTGATACGGCATCAATCACACCTGGAACACGGGAAAAATACTCTTCCACACCCCAGAAGCAACCACCAGCTAGATAGATTTCTCGTTGGTCTTCTGGATTGACTTTTTCTTCCTGCTTTTTGTTTGCTACTGGTGTCTGACTCATGGACGCTTTTTTGATCTGCTCAGTCGTCGCATCTGATGTATCCAAGGCCATGGATTCTTTGACAAGGAAAAAGATTCCAAAACAAAATAGCCCCACTAAAAGAATGGAAATGAGTTTCCATTTTGTTTCCATTTTATGTCCTCCTTACTTCATTTCTTTTAGAGTCTGGACGATGTCTTCCTTGCTCATATAACCGATATGGGTCTTAGCGAGAGTTCCATCGCTTGCAATAAAGAGTGCCGATGGATAAGAACGAATCCCATACTCTTTTAGCAGTTCCCCTTTACTATCTAGCAAGACTGGGAAATCCTTGTAATCCAAAGACTGGTACCAGTTTTTGAAATCTGCTTCTGATTTTTTTCACCATTAAAAGTTGGAGCTACAACGGATAAGACCACATAATCCTTACCCGCCTCTTCTTTTGCCAACTCATTGGTATCCTCTAATGTCGATAGGCAAATAGAGCACCAGGAAGCCCAAAATTTGAGGTAAACTTTCTTCCCTTTGTAATCAGATAAGCGGTAGGTCTTACCGTCTACTCCTTGCAGGTTAAACTCTTGAACCTTCTTTTCCAGCTTGCTCTGAAGATCCCTGTTGTGGATGTCTGCTTAGTCTCACTTTTTGTTGGATGATTCCATTCCTTGGTTAGAGCAAGCCCCCAAAAGTCCAGTACACAAGAATCCTGCGACTACTAAAGCTAATTTCTTCATCATTATTACCTCTTTAAACAAGGAGAAAGTCATCCTCAGATGACCTCTCCCTTCTTTCATTAGTTGTCTGACTTCATATCAGATGATTCACTCTTTTCATCTTTCATTTCTGAATCGCTAGATTTCATCTCATCTTTTTTCATATCGTCCTTCATTTCAGAACTGCTGTCAGACATCATAGATGAATCTTTCATGTCTTCTTTTTTCATTTTATCATCGGACATGGATGAATCCTTCATGTCATCCTTCTTCATATCGTCCTTCTTCATCATACTACTATCGTCCGTTTTTTTCATGTCTGAATCTGATTTCTGTCCAGAACAAAGTCGCTAAAGTGACGATGCTAAGTGTAGCAATAGAAAGTGCAAGAATTTTTTTCATGATTTTTCTCCTTTAATCATTCAAGATTAGTGAAACAGGGATGCGAGGCTATTAATATTGCCTAGCATCAGCAAGATGCCCATCAAGATGATGAGGGCACCACCAATTTTTTTCAAGGTTCCCATATGGGGCTTGAGTTTAGCAAAATGTTGTAGAACCCAGCTAGAAGCCAAGGCCAAAAGCAAGAAAGGCAGAGCCAAACCTAATGTATAGACCATCATCAGGAGAGCACCTTGCAATGCACCATCTCCTCCAGAAGCTGCAATGGCTAAAACAGAGCTCAAAACTGGTCCGACACAAGGGGTCCAACCAAAACTGAAGGTGACACCTATCAGAAAAGCATTGAAGAATTCATTGCGTTTTTCATCCTTCTTCAGTTGGATACTCTTTTGTTTTTGGAGTTGCTGAAGATTGATGAGGCCCATCTGATGGATTCCCAATAAGATGACAATCCCTCCTAGTAGGTAACGGAACCAGGGAGCATAAAGCACCTGGCCAAGGGCCCCTGCACCGTATCCTAGAATCAGGAAAACAGTTGATAGACCTGCGATAAAACAAAGAGTCTTCACCAGGCCATACCAAGAAATGTCTCTTCCAAAAATACGCACCGTTTTTTCATGCTCAGAATCCAATAGAATCCCTACATAGACTGGCATCAGTGGCAAAATACACGGGGAGAAAAAGGATAGAACTCCCGCTAAGAATACTGAAATGGAAAACAAACTGGTTTGAATCATTTCACTACCTCCCTTTCTTTCTGACACCAGTATAAAGAAAAAATCCCTCTAAAAATAGAGAGATTGATAAGCAAAAACTTGAATTTAATTAGAAGGTGAATGTTCCCTCTGCTAACACGATGTCATACGTGCAAGTACGAAATTTGTCAAACAAGCTACTTTAATTCTTTTTCAAATAGTCAATGGCATCCTGCAAGGTTTTGACAGGAACAATTTTCATCTTGGTTTTAATTTTCTTAGCTGTTTCTACCGCTTCGTCGTAGTTGCTCTTGGCATTCGGATTGTTCTTTTTGACTTCCTCTGTCACCGGATTATCAGGGGCAAAGAAGATTTCAGCACCAGCGCGATCTCGTTTGCTACGACTTTTTTTATCCACTCCACCGATATCTCCGACAGTCCCATCATGGTTAATGGTCCCTGTCCCCGCGATATGGCGTCCCTGACGAAGGTCTGGATCCGCTACTTGGGTATAGATGGACAAACTAAACATCATCCCGGCACTTGGACCACCGATGCCAGCTGTCGCAAACTCAATCGGTACATCACTCTTCACTTCTGTCCGGTCAATCAAGCTAATCCCAATCCCATTCTTGCCATTGACCAACTTAATAATCTTTCCTTCAGCGGTCTTGGTCTGGCCATCTTCTGTGTAGGTCACTGAGACCTTGTCCCCAATTTTTTGGGAGCCAACATACTCGATGAGCTCTTTTGAGCTCTTGAAGGTCTTGTCATTCACAGCCGTAACCGTGTCCGCAATATTTAGAACGCCTTTGAAGGTAGAGTCTTCTGCCACTTGCATGACATAGACACCGAGGAATTCCATCTCTGTCTCTTTTCCAGCCGTTTTCAGTCCTTGGTATTTGGCAGTATTTTGAGAGGTCTCCATATAAAATTGATTGATCCGGAAAAATTCCTCACTGGAACTGCCACCTGTCATTTCTTTTTCAGAGTAGATATCTGTAAAAGGAGTCACCCAGGCATAGACTATATCCGAGAAGGTCGCTTGCTTGACGGCAACAGTGACAAAATCATACGAACCGGATGCTTCATCATTTTTCTGGTTGACGCGCATCACTTGGCGAATATCTTCTGAACTCCCGGGCATTTCCAGATAGTAGGGCAGGGGAACAAAGAAAGCTAGCAAGGCCAAAATCAGAAGCAGGGTCCCAATCATCGGCCAACGATAAGTTCTCCACACACTATCTTTTTTGCGCACAGGTTCAAATGGGCTTTCTGGTAGCTGAGCCCTTGGTTTCTCAAATTCTTTCATTCGTTTTATTTCATCTCCTTTATAACACTCTCTGGGACATAGGCACTGACATCTTGCTGGAAGGTTAGCAACTCGCGGATTCTCGTCGAGCTCAAGGCCTGGTACTGGGGCTGGGCACAGAGATAGATGGTCTCAAGCTCTGGAGCCAGCTGGTGATTGAAGTAGTCCATATTGCTTTCATAGAGGAAGTCCTGACTATTGCGCAACCCTCGGACCAAACTGGTCACCCCATACCGTCTAGCCACCTCTACTGCTAACTCTGCCTCTGCGGTGATGACTCTTACATTGGGCAAATGAGCCACTGCCTCTGTCACCATGGCTTTTCTTTGTTCAATGGTAAAATAGCCCTTCTTCTCATGATTAAAGAAGATGCCGACATACAAGCGATCAAACAAGCGACTAGCCCGCTCTATCAAATCCAAGTGTCCCAAGGTCATTGGGTCAAATGAACCTGTAAATAATCCGATTTTATCTGACATAAACCGTCACCTTACTAATTCCGTAGATTTTTTCTTTCCAGATTCCTAGACAAGCAATTTCCTCAGGCAAGTCTACTGCCTTGTCTGTCTCACAGACGACCATAACCTCTTCTCCAAGCAAACCACGTTCAGCCAGGGCCTCAATATCGGCTACGATCTGCTCTTTTGCATAGGGAGGATCCAGGAAAATGAGATCAAAGGTCCCCTGCAATTGGCCGAGAGCCTGGTGAGCCTCCATCTTCAGCAATTGAAACTTGTAGCTTTCCTTGGTCATTTGGATATTGCTAGCAATAATCCCTTGGGCTCTGCGATCTTTCTCGACCAATACAGCCTGCTCCATCCCCCGAGACACCGCCTCGATGGACAGACCGCCTGAGCCAGCATATAAATCCAAGACCCGCCCCCCATCAAAATAAGGACCGATCATATTAAACATAGCCCCTCTCACCTTATCTGAAGTAGGCCTCGTTGTCTTTCCTTCGAGCGTCTTAAGAGGACGCCCTCCATAGGTACCTGATACAATCTTCATAGAGATTATTATATCAAAATTTGGATAAAAGATACAAAAACACCCACCTCTCCTATTTGATATCCGCTTAAGTTAAATCCCTTTCACTGCTAAAGAAATCCTCTCACTTTTCTCTTGAAGTCCGAATTTTTTTTTGCTATACTATACGTAACTTTTAAAACGTTACATAGGAGAATGCAGATGTTTGATGCAAAAAAATTAAAAGACCGGAGACTTGAGCTGGGCCTGACCCAAGCTCAGGTCTACGAATCCTTAGAGATTAGTCGCAAGACCTACTCTAGTTGGGAGAATGGCTTAGCAGAGCCACACGATAAAAATCTCAGGAGGTTGGCCAAGCGCCTCTCCGTTAAAGAGGACTACTTTGTCGACAAGAGCTCAGCGCTTTTCACCTACCCTTTACTAACCCCACCCCATCAGAGAAAGGTCGATCTCTTTGCTAGCCAACTCTTAGCAGAGCAAGAAAAGGTGCTTTCTTTGATCCCTTACCGTGTCCTCTCTATCGACTTGGCAGCTGGACATGGTCATACCTTCTATGACAATGAGACCGACTACGAGACCGTTTATTTTGACCAAGAGATCCAACACGACTTTGCCTCTTGGGTGTCTGGAGATTCTATGGAACCAAGCTATCCAAACGGTTCCGTTGCCTTGATGAAACAGACCGGATTTGACTATGATGGAGCGGTCTACGCCCTCATGTGGAACGGGAAGACCTATATCAAAAAAGTCTATCGAGAAGACGAGGGCCTCCGCCTAGAATCCATCAACCCCGCCTATGATGACCTCTTTGCCCCCTACGAAGATGAACCAAAAATCGTCGGTATCGTGGTCGGCCACTTCCTCCCTCTGGAGGTTTAGACATGCTTTTTGATTATTCACGTGAGCCCAGGTCTGATATTGCTTTTGTGGATATGAAAAGTTTCTATGCCAGTTGTGAATGCGTCCGCCTCGGTCTCAATCCCTTGACGACCTCTCTTTGTGTCATGAGTCGGAGCGACAATTCTGCTGGCCTCATCTTAGCCAGTTCCCCCGTTTTTAAGCAGGTCTTTGGGAAGAAAAATGTCGGACGGAGCTATGATCTGCCCTTTGATCTCAAGACGAGGAAATTCAATTACTACCTGGCCCGTAAGCAAGGCCTGCCGACGGATCCAGCCTTTGTCCACTATATCGAAAGTTGGGCCAAGCGCACCTTTATCGTGCCCCCTCGCATGAATGCCTATATCCAGGTCAACATGGAAATCCAACAAGTCTTTCAAGAATTTGCTGCTCCAGATGACATCTACCCCTATTCCATTGATGAGGGCTTTATTGATTTGACCAGCTCTCTCAACTACTTTATTCCTGATACCCAGCTGGACCGACGCTCCAAGCTGGACCTTCTTTCTGCTCGGATCCAAAAGCGCATTTGGCAGAAAACTGGGATCTACGCTACTGTCGGGATGAGCAATGCCAATCCCCTACTAGCCAAACTGGCCCTGGACAACGACGCCAAGCACCAGAAAACCATGCGGGCTAACTGGTCTTACGAAGATGTCCCCAGTCGAGTCTGGCAGATAAAAAAACTGACCGATTTCTGGGGGATCGGCCATCGAACAGAAAAACGCCTTAACAAATTAGGCATTCACTCCATCTATGAACTGGCTCAGGCCAATCCAGACCAGCTCAAAAAAGAATTTGGAGTCATGGGCGTCCAGCTCTGGTTTCACGCCCATGGGATCGATGAAAGCAATGTCCATCGTCCCTATCGGCCAAAGTCTCACGGTCTGGGAAATTCGCAAATCCTTCCCCGTGATTACCACCGCCAAAGCGATATTGAACTGGTCTGTCTAGAGATGGCTGAGCAAGTCGCTATCCGCTTGCGTCGGGAAAAGAAAAAGACACAACTGGTCTCCATCCACGCCAGCTACTCCAAGCAAGAACAGCTCCCCTCCATCCACTGCCAACGAAAGATTGAGCCGACCAACTCTACCGCTCAATTAGCCAAGGAAGTCATCCAGCTCTTTCGCTCCCACTACCAGGGAGGAGCCATCCGGCAGATAGGAGTCTTTTATGGGAATCTCGTAGAGGAGAGCTTCCAGCTGATCTCCCTATTTGATGACCCTGAGCAAACCCAAAAAGAAGAAGCTCTCCAAGGGACCATTGACCACATCCGTGACCGATTTGGCTTTGCTTCTCTACAGAAGGGATCTGCCCTATTAGAAAATTCGCGCGCTCTGGCTCGAAGCAAGCTGACCGGAGGCCACTCTGCAGGAGGTTTAGATGGCTTAGCATGATTGATCGTTCTTATCTCCCCTATCAGTCGGCACGTGACTTCCAAGACCGGGGCATGGCCAAGTGGGCTGGCTTCTTCCTCTCTGAGCATTCGACGGCCTTACAAACAAACCAGCTCTCTCTCGAAGAGCTTCGCCTCCTCTCAAACCAAGAAATCCGTCACCTCCTCGAGCAAGCCTACCAGCAAGAGACCTCCCTCTCCCTCTCTACCCTCCAGGACAATCAAATCGCCGTCTACTACGGTCAGGTCTATACCTTAAGCCCTTCCGAAGTCCTCATTAAAAACGGCCAGCACTACCACTCTCTCCTTCTTTCGACTATTTTTCTATTGAACCAGGAGATTCTAGCTATGAAACCAGCCCTGAATAAACACGAACTCCAATTTGATTATTTTTCAGACAATTACCAGCAGTTCGAGCATGATTTTTACCGATTGGCAACGACCGCGACCCCCTTGGTCTTTTTAGAAGATGACCTACTGAGATCCATGTCGACAGGCCAGCGCAACTATTTCAAACTCCACCATACCCAGAGTCGCGACCACCGTGACCACTACTTTCACTTTCGCGTCTCTATCCACCCCCAATCTCCACTGACACGGATTTATACCTACCTAGGCCACAGTCCTACCACAGAATACAAAACAACCTCCTAGGAAAACTAGGAGGTTCTTTTATCGTGTGAATGAAGAAGCTTTCGCAACCCAACCAATCGCATCTGCAGGAGGATTATCCACATCGATCCAGATGAATTCCATACCAATTTCACCGTTTTTGAATTTGGAAAGACGGATACCATTGATTTCTAGCTGTGATAATTTCTTACCCGTTAAGATCTCTCTGTCTTTTAACTGAAAGACACCACGAAGAATCCAATTGCCAAGGATTTCTTGCTTATCAGTTGATTGAATGGCCTTCCCAGCTTCTTGGTTGATATAGGCAGTAATCACATCACCTGATGATAAAAATCGTAGCTTAAAGGTCCGCTCTTCTTTTGGGAGGGCAAGTTTACTCGTACCTGTCTCAAACCTTCCAATCCCTTTACCAAAAAAGTCTGGACGATCCTCATGGAAATGTTTGGAGTCTGGAAGAGGGATATATACTTCACTGACCGGACGATATACCAGCTGTTCAATTTCTTTGATTAGTTTTTCATTCCCCATCTCGTGTACAAATCGAATCAAGTCCTCACGAATGGACTTCATCTGAGATTTTTCTTCCTTGGTAGACCATTTTTTCAAGAGGATTTCTTCCAAAGAGAAGGTCACAAAAGCTAGTTCTTCTGGAGCCAGACTGTCTTTAAATTTATCCTGAATCTTTAAAATTCGTGGCAAGCGATCTTTTTTAGCTAGTTTTGATCCACCATTAAAGGCATTAAAACCAGAATTTTCTTCTACATTTCCATGTTTGTCTGTAATCATCCACGACACCGTCTCAAGAATCTCCGAATCACTTTTTTCCGAAATCAACAAATGAAGGTGTTCAAAAAGATAAAAGGGATCTTCGACATAATTTACATCCCAGGTGTCAACTACAATCTCCTTATTCCTAAAGGTCATATGGAGCTGACTATCTGCAGCCGTGTATTTGTAATCATGGTGGCCATCTGTAAACCGGAAATTTGTCGGATTGTTCTTAGTCGTTGAGCCTAGAATTTTGAGATTATCTAGGTCAACCGGCAGATAAGTTGTCTCTCCCACATGGATCTGAGGCTTATGTCCTTTCGAAGTTGGCATCAAGACATGATAAACTGCTTCCACATGACTAGAATCAGAATGAAATCCCTTAATGAGAGCTTTTGAGGATTCAATCCGTTGATTTCGTAAAGACGCAATCTCACGAGCTAGTTTTTCATAGCGAGCACGATTTTCTTTATCAGCGGTTTCCTTGTCCGGTGAAATCTCAGCATGAAATCGGATTTCACTCAATAACTCATTCCAAGACTGTGAATCTTTCTTGAACTGAGCAATCTTTTGATCCCCTGAGTCCAAACCAAAGGATTTAATCCCAACCAAATACTTATGTTGCTCATCAACGACCAGCGAAGCATCATAAGAAGTATTAGCAATATCCTCACCAACCGCATGAAAAGCTTTTTGGAAAACAGTCTCTTGGAATTTTGAATTGACAATCGGAGCAACATAGCTTTCTCTATCATCAGAATCTTCACCCTCTGCTTTTTGAGAAAAGGCCTCACTCAGACTAGCAAAATTGGTAATGAGCGTCTTATATTTATCCTTTTGTTCTTGTTTTAGGTGTTCCCACATCATTCAATCCTCACTTCTTATTTAAGTATATCAAAAGAAGACTAGATTTTCACTAGTCCCCTTACTTATATAATTCGTTAAATAATGCTGTAAAATTCAAAATTTCCACGTTTTTTTACCAATCTGAAATAATCTTCATCTGATAAAATGGCAAGACCATCCTCATAGGAGGCAATCTTCTTCTCTGCTTCCTCATAAGTGGAGACAAAATCTTTCACATAAGACTGTCCCTCGAACTGACCATTCATCTTGGTATAGATAATCGCAAATTTTCCGGAACGATCCAGTTGAGACGGACCATTGCTCTCATTAAGGGCAAAAGCAATCCGCTCTGCGATGCGTTTAATTACAGGGACGACCACACTATTTCCAGCTTGTTTGTAGAGTTGACCATTGGAAACACCCTCAGGCAACTTAAAGGTCTTTGGATAACCTTGTACATTGAAGGTTTCTTTTGGTGTTAACTTACGAATTTCCCCAGTGTCAGTCAAAATCAACGGAACATTATGCCCGCCTGTTCCCATATTGGCCGTTAAGGTTGGAACAACGCCGTTTTTATTCTCACGAACGTATTGACGACGCCACTGGTAGACCGTGTCTTGACTGTTCACATTGGCCTTGAGATCAGCAAAGAAATTCTGCTTGCCTTCTCGATAATAGTAGGCCTCATCTGGCTTGGCACCAAAATCAATGACATCACTCAAAGTCGTTGTCAGCTTGATTTCCTCAGGAAACTCAAACAAGTCATAAGCTTCTTTGGTATCAAAACCAACAATGTAGATCCGCTCACGGTTTTGTGGGATATTTCCATAGTCTTTCCCGTTGAGAACCTTCCACTTGATAAAGTAGTTGTTCTCAGTCAAAGCTTCACGAATAACCTTGAAAGTATTGCCATGGTCATGACCGACCATGTTCTTAACGTTTTCGATGAAAATAGCGCGAGGTTTACATCCCTCAATCATGCGAAGCAATTCAAAGAAAAGATCCCCACGATCATCATCAAAGCCCTTGCGATAACCTGCAATACTAAAGGCCTGACAAGGGAAGCCTCCCATAATCACATCCACGCGCTCAGCCGGAATGTCCTCTGGCTGAACATTGTGAATATCACGACCATCCAAAAAGGTATCTGGATGGTTTAACTGATAAGTCTGACGCGCATACTTATCAAACTCATTGGCATACACCACTCTGAACTCGTTGGTCTGTTCAAATCCCAACTCAATTCCCCCAACACCTGAGAAGAAAGCTGCAATGTTGTACTTCTCAGCTTGGTTCGAACTTACAGAATTTGTCATGTAGTAACCTGCTTTCTAAAAATTATTAACAAGAGTAGTATAACATAGATTTAACGAATGTTTATCAATTTATTAATTCCTTTCCACCTAAAGATTTCAAATTTATGGTCTTCTAATTTACCTTTTATTACCTTGTTGCTTCATCGTAACATACTAAAGCCCTTTTCAGTAAACCTGTGCCTCGTATAAAAAAACAAACTAAAAAAACTATAACTTGCTAAGAAATTAATCAAACTAATTATAACGATATTTCCTCGTTTTTCCTTATATCAACCTTACTATTCTGATTATTTAAAAATATCAATTAATTTGGAAACTATAGCTCTCTTATTAGAAGTTGAAACTATTTCAAAATCACAAATTTTTCTCAGAAATAGCATCTACATATTCTTCGATTGTCAAATTGAAGTTCAATTGTTTCTCTAATTTAGACTTGAATCCTTTGATAAATTCTTTTTCTTGATATAAATCAAAATAATAACTATCAATAAGTTTCAAAAATATAAAAATCTAAAAATATTATTACTATTATTAAAGAGCCATTTAAATTCTCCCATTGAATCAAATATAACTCTATTATTAAAGCTAGACTTAAGGTTATTTTTTTAAAATATACTCTAATTTTAATAATCCAGTTAAAGATAAGTTTCTTGAAATATATTGTAGATTAATATCTCCTTCAATCAAAATATATTCAATCATAAATTGCAAAATCATTTTTTTGCGCAAGTTGTAACAATCTTTTTGTAAATAAACCAGTTACCTTATCAGTTAAAATGAAATATTCTACACAAATTTCATTATTGAATTCATTATTTTTTTAAAGTCTTCAAACCTATTTCTAAGGGCACTTCTTTCAGTTAACAACCACTGGATATACAATATTTTAAATTTTGACATCCTATGTTTATTTCCAAATTTCTCAAACCAAGTAATGGTAGTGATTTCATCATTACGAGTGTTCCATAATGTATCTAAAAAAATCTTTCGAAATACAATGGTTGATATTGGTACTTAATAAAATATTTTTTTGCTTTTATGAAATAAATAGTCTTGGTGTTTTTTTATTTTTCATCCATTATTTTTTTGATGTGAGTATCATAAAAATTAATATTATTATCCCAAATATCACCATCTGTGTATAATAATTGATATAGCATGAATGCCAAGCAATACTCTTCATTCATACTCAAGATAAGTTTCTGTATTTTTTTGAGCTTTAAATTTTTTTGTTTTTTTGCTCCTCACTATCATCTGCTTTTAACTTTCGTTTGACTAAAATCTTCAATTCTTCCTCCGGCTAAGTAATTAAAACAAATTTTAGAATAAAACATACTGTTATAGAAATCATTACGTTTACTCCCATCAAAATCATAAGACAACTTTTTCAAATTTAGGAGAGAAAACTCTCTTTCGCCTCGCTCATATTTTTTTGAATAGTTGATTTAATTTAAAAACGTAAAAAAATCTTCATTTTTGCTCTTGCAACTCTTTTTTTCATCTTTTGGAATTCTTAATAGAATGTAATTCATTCCTCAATTCATCAACTATTACATTTAGTTTGATAGCTTTATTGTTAATAAGAGTCTCAAATAGATATTCTTTGATTTTTATAATCACTTGATTGTTCCAAATAGACACTCGTAGGTTTCTCAATTTGTAAAACTTCAAATGTATCATCCTTTTTTTCTCAAGACTTTGGAAAACTCTAAGATCCTCCTCAATTAGTTCTTTCCATGTATTTGAAAGAATATTATCCTGAAATCTCTTCAAAAAAATTCCCATTTATATTTGCAATACTTTCTATAGAACTTATAGAAATCAGAAATTTGCTTAGATGAAACCTTTTCTAAATATTCATCGATTGAGTAAGCTAAGTTATAATTTCTACAATATTCTTTATGAAAGATAGAAAATACAAAAGTCATTACGCTCTTCTACATCAATTAATAAAAAAACGATTTTTCTAGAAAGACGGATATAAAATTCTCAACATATTGGTCTGGATTTTTTTATACCTTCCAAAATAGCTCCTTAATTTCTCTTTGAAGTGAGATAGAAATTTCCTCATCCACACTTGTTTTTCCTTAATTCTCTTATTTTTTTCATCTCAGCAGATGACGAATCTTGTTTTTTGAATTTTTTTATGAATCCCTTCGGCGTTTAACCTAAAAAAACATTATAAGCAACACTTATATTCAGTTTAAGTAGATAAATATAAATAATAACTACTATTCCTGAACTTGCTTGCCAAATATATTCAAAAATAATATGATTGATGAATAAAATTTATGAAAACAGGCATTGCAACTGTGAGGAGTAAAAGAATATGGAATAATTTTGTCCTAGTGAATCTTGACCAAATTGATTTATCTAGCATGAATTTAGTCTTGCTTACTCCCCAGATAATAAGCCTTATCATTTTCCGTTAAAAAAATTGAAGAAAACCAACATATATACCATACAGACTAAATACTCCTATTTCAAAACTAATTAACTCAACGATATTGGTATCGGTATTTTTGAAACGAGACTGTGGGCACTTTAAAAAAACTCTTGAACATAGATTAATGTTATCAGCAATAAAAAGTAAGACAATCTCACTTATTTCTCGCATATGAATACTAATTTTATACTTTAGATAATCCTTAAGATTAAGGTACTTCAATATAATATTTCGAACTAGAGGTATACTCAATCCAACAATTCTTAATCCCCACAAAATATCCGATATAGAATAAAAATAGCAATATAATGATAAGAGCAACATCTAAATTTTTGTATTGATGTAAAAAAATTAATTTATATAACAAATAAAAAAATAACCAATAACTATCACTAAATCTAGCTTACTACACCCATTAATAAACAAATTAATAAAGAATAGAAATAATAAAAGTCCAATTAAAAAAAACATATATCCTCCAAGAAAACTTGTTCTTTCCGAATTATACCAAAAACCCCAGCAAATTGCCGAAGTTTATAGCTTATTTCACGAGTTTCTTTATCTCATCAATACGTGCTATGGTTGCATAATATTTAGATTGGAGATCAGTTTGTTTGTTGCGTTCTTTTTGATCAACTTTTGATTTCTCAGAAAATCGAAGTTGAATTTCTATTCTATCTACTTGGGATTCTTACTTTTGTTGATTTAATGACTTTTGGCTTGGTTCAGATTCGAATTGTGGAGGATTTGAAAGAAGCTCAGGCCAAGCAAAATGCTAGATAAATCTCTTGCTAGCTGAAAATGAATGCAGCCGTATCGGTCAGGATTTGCATGATAGTCTGGGACACACCTTTGCTATGTTGAGTGTCAAGACGGATCTATCCTTGCAGTTATTTCAGATGGAGGCTTATCCGCAGGTGGAGAAGGAATTAAAAGAAATTCACCAGATAAGCAAGGATTCCATGAATGAAGTGCGAACCATTGTGGAAATCTGATGTCATGGACCTTAGCATCAGAGCTTGAAACTGTCAAAAAGATGCTAGAAGTTGCCGGGATTGAGGTTCAAGTTGACAATCACTTGGACAAGGCTAGCTTGACCCAGGATGTGGAGTCCACGGCTGCTATGATTTTGTTAGAACTGGCAACCAATATCATCAAGCATGCCAGCGCTGAAAAAGCCTATCTAAAACTGGAACGCACAGATCAGGAATTGCTCTTGACAGTCAGAGATGACGGGAAAGGCTTTGCAACTGTAGAAGGAAATGAGCTGCACACAGTAAGAGATCGTGCCTCAGCCTTTTCAGGTCAAGTAGAGCTGGTCAGTTTGAAACATCCAACAGAGGTGCGGGTGCATCTGCCTTATAAGGAGAGAAAGTAGATGAAAGTATTAGTTGCAGAAGATCAAAGTATGCTGAGAGACGCCATGTGCCAGCTCTTGAGCTTTCAACCAGATGTGGAGACTGTCTTGCAGGCGAAAAATGGAGCTGAAGCCATTCAAGTCTTGGAAAAAGAAGCAGTAGATATTGCCATTCTTGACGTTGAAATGCCAGTCAAGACGGGACTAGAAGCTCTCGAATGGATCAAACAAGAAATTCCTGAAATCAAGGTTGTTATCGTTACGACCTTTAAACGCCCAGGCTATTTTGAATGAGCGGTCAAAGCAGGAGTCGACGTCTATGTCTTGAAGGAGCGGAGCATTGCCAAGCTCATGCAAACCCTGTATACGGTACTGGAGGGGCGAAAGGAATATTCTCAAGAATTGATGGAAGTCATGATGATCCATCCCAATCCCTTGACCGAACAGGAAGTGCCTGTTTTACATGGAGTAGCCCAAGGCCTGTCTAACAAAGAAATTGCTGACAAGCTCTACCTCTCAAACGGCACAGTTCATAATTACATGACCAATATCCTCTCCAAACTAGGCGCCAGCAACCAAACCGAAGCAGCCAAAACTGCCGAAGAAGAAGACTGGTTGTGAGGGGGAGAATCAAGAAAAAATCTCTTAGAAATGAATCTAAGAGATTTTGGCTCTATAATTTCTGTAGTGGGTAAATCCACCGCAGGGATTATGGAGCCTTTTTTGTTGTAGAAAAAAAGTCCCATAAGACCTATAATGAAAAGTGACCAAACCATCATTAGAAAGAATCTTATGGAACAACTAAATTTTATCACAAACTTACTCGGAATTAAAGACAAGAACATTATCATCTTGGATTATCTGGATTCTGGAACACATAAAGAAATCATCGCTAAGCTAGATTATCCTGCCCCTGTGTGCCCTCACTGTCAAGGACAAATGGCTAAATATGACTTCCAAAAAGAATCCAAAATTCCCTATCTAGAGTGTGCGGGCTACAAGACTCTCATTCGATTGAGAAAACGTCGTTTTCGTTGTAAAGTCTGCGGGAAAATGGCTGTCGCAGAGATTTCCTTAGTCAAGAAGAACCACCAAATCTCAACGATTGTCAACCAGAAAATCACTCAAAAATTAATCGAGAAAATCCCTATGACGGTTATCGCAGAAAGTTTATCTGTCTCTACTTCAACAGTCATCCGTAAATTAAAAGAGTTCGACTTCAAGTCTGACCTCAACTACCTTCCAGAACACATGAACTGGGATGAGTACAGCTTCAAGAAAGGTAAGATGAGCTTCATTGCACAGGATTTTGATTCCAGAAAGATCATAGCTATCCTTGATGGGCGGATTCAAGTGACTATTCGCAATCACTTCCTTCGCTATTCTAGACAGGTGAGAAGTCGCGTGAAAGTCATTACAATGGATATGTTTAGTCCTTACTATGATATTGCTGGAAAACTTCGCTTTTGAATTTCTAGACTCAGGCTGAAACAGTCCCCCAGACTGTTTCACTCCCAAGCGCTAAAATTGTCTTGGATCGTTTTCACATTGTACAACATCTAAGTCGAGCTATGAATCGTCTTCGAATCCAAATCATGAATCAATTTAATAGGAAATCTCACGAATATAAAGCAATGAAACGTTACTGGAAACTCATTCAACAGGATAGCCGTAAACTCAGTGATAAACGTTTTTATTGACCAACTTTTCGATCACACTTGACCAATAAAGAAATTCTAGAAAAGCTACTTGCCTACTCTCAAGAACTTAGAGAGCACTATAATCTCTATCAACTCCTACTCTTTCATTTTCAAGAGAAACAGGCTGACCATTTCTTTGATCTGATTGAAGAAACAATTTCTTGTGTAAATCCTATCTTTCAAACTGTTTTTAAGACCTTTTTGAAAGATAAGGACAAGATCATGAATGCACTTGAACTTTCCTACTCAAACGCAAAACTAGAAGCTACCAATAATCTTATCAAAGTCATCAAGCGAAATGCTTTTGGCTTCCGGAACTTTGACAACTTTAAAACTAGAATTCTCATTGCCTTGAATATAAAAAAGGAGAGAACCAATTTGGTCCTCTCCAGGGTGTAACTTTTCATCAACCCACTACAGTTGACAAAGAGCCGAGATTTTTTGCTTCTATTAATTTTACTTTGCTACCCAGCCAATGGCATCGTGAGGTGGGGTTTCGGTATCAATCCAGATGGATTCAATTCTTAATGATATATGGAAATTAAATTACAATGTTGTATTTTTCAGATTGCCTTGAATTTACAGAATTTGTTAAGTAGTAAAGTGATTTCTAAAAGTATTGAACAATATTGGTTTTTTTGAGACTATAATAAATCTTCTGACATAAATTTATGATTACTAATGGCAGAATTTATTAGGGAAATAAAAGTAATCTAGACATTGATAAGTTTTATCCTTTAATTCAATTATGTCTTGAATTGAAAATCCTTTTCCCATTATCTTCAAAAAGAAATATTTCCGTGAGCTAAATAATTTCTTTTTGTTTTTAATTGTTAAAAGAGCACCACCATAATCTCTAAATGAATCATTATTGTATGTAATACCGTGTGTTTCTAATATCTTTTTCATTTCCTTAACATCTGCATTACCAGAAAGATGAAAAGATTCCTTTTCTATTGCCACACTATAATTATCGTCTATTACATTTAAAATCATATCAAATACGGTTTGATTTAACTCATTGCTATTTATTTGATTCAAATAGTTTTTAACCCACAATTTTTTTGAATTGATTCAATCGCTTGACTAAAAGACATTTGTTTATCGTTTAAAGTGCTATAATATTCTAACATTGAAACTCTTATGGTTGATTCAACTAAATTATACAGCATTAAAATAGAATTGGATTTCATAATTTTAACAATTGCTTCAAAACTATCTTTATCCTTAATCTGCAGTAGGAAATCTAGTTCAGTCAAAACTTCGGGAGAGCTAATTATTTGTATTTCGAATAAATTAGTCAACACATTTGGAATTCCCATTATAGATTGTTCATAAATATTAATTACATTGATAAAATGATTAATTTCGTTTTTCAATTTTTCATATTCAGTCATTAAATTCACCATTTAACAAAAAGTCTCTAACTCCATGTATTCTACTAATGACTTTAGCTCTATTATTAGCAGCATCGGAAGTTGTCCATTTTTTAAAGTGGTCACTGTTTAATAGTTTATCTATTTGTTCTATGGAAACATTTAACTGGGGACATTCCCTTAAAGCAAGATTAATACCAACTGAAAGGGCCTCAAAACGTACCCGAGGTGTATGTTTTCGATCCTCTTTCTGAAATCCTCTCTCAAAATTATCGGACACAAATTTCATTGTTTTATTAAACTCATCTTCAAATGAAAGTTTTATTTCATCAGACCAGTTTTTCCCAGCCTCTTGGATATAGCTATCAACAAAATTCATCACTGAACCATCATAATTATCTAAATTATTACTATAAGCAAAAAAATCTACTTACTAATTCAATATCTTCTTTCCGGTTAATTTTATTTTTGGGAAAGATTTGTATTCTTTCTAAAGAGTTCATCTTCTGCTAAGTTTTTTATCAATATCATAAGAGGATTATCAAGTTCTCTTCCTGCCCGAATTTCACTTGTATTGGCACGTAAGGAACTAGTATTGAGTCTATCAAATAATTCTTTGCGAACATCTGCTGGAGTATTATGTTTCAACACAATGACTCTCAATGATCTAGCTTTTAATCGTCTTATTTCATTTTTAGGCATTTCATCCAAGGTGCAATCATTTAATTCTGTAAGTTTGTTTAGGCCTACCAATTTTAATTCTTCATTAAAAAACTCAGATAAAGTTGAAATTCTTTGTAATCCATCAACTATTTCCATACTACCTTCATCCGTATCAGCTAGAAATATAAGAGGAATAGGATAATCAAGTAGTAACGATTCTATAAATCTTGATTTTTTTGCTTGGGCCCCCATAACAATTCGTTACGCTGATAGTCAGGAGAAAAAAATTTCATTCTCATTATTATATAAATCTACAATAAAACTAATAGGATAATCTCGAGTATCATAATTAAGTTCATATTGTAAACGATCTATTTGTTCTTGTATTCTTTTCTGCTTTTCTTCATCTTCAAATAATTTTATTTGCTTAAGCATAATAATCCTCCAAATGTTTCAATATGCTTTTTCCTATTACCTCCCCGAGCTTTGGAGGTACAGCATTACCAATTTGCATTGCGATTTTTTGATTGGAGAAAGATTCTACATCATTGATAAATTGATAGGATCTTGGAAAACTTTGTAAAATAGCTCCCTCTCTAAGGCTAAGAGCTCTGTCTTGTTCTGGATGCCCAAATCTACCATTTCCATAACCTGGAAATTGGGTTGTTATGGTCGAGGATGGTTTATCCCACTCTAATCTACCGTATACGGAACCATAAGTTGCGCCACTCTCTTTTTTAAAACATTCTGGTAATAAAGAGTTATCCCAGTCTCTCCATGTACCTCCTGGTTTAGAACTACGAATTCGACTCAAATTAATGTTAGATAAATTTCGAGCTGTATGTAACAAATCTAAAGAATCGGTCTCACCAGCATTTAGTTTCGGCAAATCCCCTATAGCCTGTCTAACAGTCGGGTAATCCTTTGTAGACAACTCTTCTATAAAGGAAATATCTCCAAATTTAGATGCTAGGAGTAATAGACGCTTTCTGTTTTGGGGAATGCCATAAGCAGGGGCAAAAGCAATTTTCCAATTAACTTTATATCCTTCGGATTCTAGTATAGCTAAAAATTTTTTAAAGACAGCATCTTTAGCTAATTGTGGTACATTTTCCATTGAAACAATATCTGGCTTTACCAATTTGACTTGCTTTCCAAAATAGTCTAGTAAATCCATCTTTTGAATTGTATTTTTATTATTTTTATATTTGTGACTATATGTCGAAAAAGGTTGACAGGGAGCACACCCAATCAGTACTTTTATGTCAGTATCTGATGGATATAACCGCAATATTTCATCGTCTTCAATTTCCTTAACATCTTTTAAAATAAACTTAGCATCATTGTTGTGCTCGTACGCAAATTTGCTTTTTTCATCAATATCATAACCAGCAACAACATTGATACCCGCCTGCTGAATACCATACGTTAGACCGCCTACACCACAAAATAAATCAACTGCATTTATTTTCATATCGGCCTCCTATTGCTTTTTGTTTTATTTTTATATTTTACCATAAATCAACTAAAAAAGCAGTTCTGATATTAGTTCAACTTATCAGAATCTGCTTAATATATGTTTATTTAACCAACTTCTTCATCTCATCAATACGTGCGACGGTCGCATCGTATTTCGCTTGGTAGTCGGCTTGTTTGTCGCGTTCTTTTTGAACAACTTCTGGTTTGGCGTTGGCTATAAAGCGTTCGTTAGAGAGCTTCTTGCCGACCATATCTAGTTCTTTTTGCCATTTAGCGAGTTCCTTGTCGAGACGAGCCAATTCTTCTTCGACATTGAGGAGGTCAGCGAGTGGCAAGTAGATTTCTGCTCCTGTGATGACGCTTGACATTGCGAGTTCAGGTGCAGGGATGGTTGATGCGATTTCCAAGTGTTCTGGATTTGTGAAGCGTTTGATGTAGTTGACATTGCTGTTAAAGAAAGCTTCCAAGTCGCTATCGCTTGTCTTAACAAGAATCGTGATAGGCTTACTTGGTGCTACGTTTACTTCCGCACGCGCATTCCGAACAGCACGGATCAAGTCTTTGAGGCTTTCCACACCTGTGTGGGCCGCAAGGTCTTCAAAGGCTGGGTTGACAGTTGGGTATGCTGCTGTAACGATAGAACCTTCTGAGATTTGTCCAAAGATTTCTTCTGTTACGAATGGCATGATTGGGTGAAGGAGACGAAGGATCTTGTCCAAAGTATAAAGGAGAACAGAACGTGTGATAACTTTCTCTTCTTCGTTGTCGCTGTAAAGGACTTCCTTGGTCAACTCAACGTACCAGTCCGCAAACTCATCCCAGATGAAGTTGTAGAGGATGTGTCCAGCAACACCAAACTCAAACTTGTCAAAGTTTTCAGTGACTTTGCCGATCGTTTCATTGAGGTTGTGGAGAATCCAGCGGTCGGTGACATTTCCAGCTTCTTTGTTGACAACTTTTTCCACATTGGCAGTTGCTTGCTCAAGGGTCAAGCCTTCATTGTTCATGAGGATGTAGCGAGAGATGTTCCAGATCTTGTTAATGAAGTTCCATGAAGCATCCATTTTCTCGTAAGAGAAGCGCACGTCTTGCCCTGGTGCAGAACCGTTTGAAAGGAACCAACGAAGGCTATCTGTTCCGTACTTATCAATAACATCCATTGGATCAATCCCGTTACCGAGAGATTTCGACATCTTGCGTCCTTGCTCATCACGAATGAGACCATGAATCAAGGCATTTTTGAATGGCGACTTGCCAGTAAATTCCAAACCTTGGAAAATCATCCGAGACACCCAGAACGGAATAATATCATAACCAGTCACCAAAGTTGATGTTGGATAATAACGTTTAAAGTCTTCTGAGTCGACATCCGGCCAGCCCATGGTAGAGAATGGCCAAAGAGCCGAACTGAACCACGTATCCAAGACGTCTTCGTCCTGAGTCCAACCGTCACCTTCTGGAGCTTCTTCGCCGACATATATTTCACCCTCAGCATTGTACCAAGCAGGGATTTGGTGACCCCACCAAAGCTGGCGAGAGATAACCCAGTCGTGGACATTTTCCATCCATTGGAGGAAGGTATCGTTGAAACGAGGTGGGTAGAATTCTACCTTGTCCTCTGTGTCTTGGTTGGCGATAGCGTTCTTAGCCAATTGGTCCATCTTGACGAACCATTGCGTAGACAAGCGTGGTTCAACCACGACACCTGTACGTTCAGAGTGACCAACACTGTGGACACGTTTTTCGATTTTAACGAGGGCACCGATTTCTTCCAACTTAGCAACGACTGCCTTACGAGCTTCGAAACGGTCCATGCCTGCAAATTCGAAGGCCAAGTCATTCATGGTTCCGTCGTCGTTCATGACATTAACTTGTGGCAAGTTATGGCGTTGACCAACCAAAAAGTCATTTGGATCGTGGGCAGGCGTGATTTTCACGACACCAGTACCAAACTCAGGATCTGCGTGTTCATCCCCAACGATTGGAATCAATTTATTAGCGATTGGAAGAACGACATTTTTACCAATCAAGTCCTTGTAGCGTGGATCTTCTGGATTGACCGCAACCGCAACGTCTCCAAACATGGTCTCAGGACGAGTTGTCGCCACTTCAAGGGCGCGTGAGCCATCTTCTAGCATGTAGTTCATGTGGTAGAAGGCACCTTCGACATCCTTGTGGATCACTTCGATATCAGAAAGGGCAGTGCGAGCTGCTGGGTCCCAGTTGATGATAAACTCACCACGGTAGATCCAACCTTTCTTGTATAGGTCCACAAAGACCTTACGAACGGCTTTTGACAAACCTTCGTCAAGAGTGAAACGCTCACGAGAGTAGTCTACAGAGAGCCCCATCTTGCCCCATTGTTCTTTGATAGTAGTGGCATATTCGTCTTTCCATTCCCAGACTTTCTCAAGGAATTTTTCACGACCGAGGTCATAACGACTAATGCCCTCGCCACGCAAGCGCTCCTCAACCTTAGCCTGAGTAGCAATCCCAGCGTGGTCCATCCCTGGAAGCCAAAGCGTATCAAAGCCTTGCATACGTTTTTGACGGATAATGATATCTTGCAAAGTTGTATCCCAAGCGTGACCAAGGTGAAGTTTACCAGTTACGTTTGGTGGTGGAATCACGATAGAGTATGGCTTAGCCTTTTTATCGCCTGAAGGCTTGAAAACATCTTCGTCAAGCCATTTTTGGTAACGACCAGCCTCAACCTCGGCTGGATTGTATTTAGGTGAAAGTTCTTTAGACATGTGTGTGTCCTTTCTCTATTGTTTTCATTTTTTCTTGAATCTGGTTTGCGACTTCTTCTGCAGACAGATTCGTATTATCAATTTTCAGGTAGTGGTGAAGACCACTCGGTTGCTTTTGAGAATTAAGTTGATCTGTTTTATCAGTCTCTAAAATTTCTCTTTCAGATACCTCAAAATTCCGTTTCAAGGGTTTGTATTTCAACCGATTCTCCGTCCGATTGCGACGTAAGCGCTCCTCAAGAGACGTTTCTAATTCAACAAAGAGAATCTCTTGATGATACTCATTTAATAAATCTTGAATATCCTTCAAATACATCAGATGGTATTGATTTGAAAAATCAGTTACACCTGTTAAAATCACCGACCGATGATGCCTGGCGCTTGTTCCAAGAAAAGAAAAGTTAACGCTACGAACAAATTCCCACATTTCTTCCGTAAAATCCTGATAGATTTCGAGTGCGAAATCAATTGGTTGATGGTTGAAAAAGAGAGTCGCACCGGTGAGTTCCGAAAGTTCCTGACCAATGGTCATTTTCCCTGCAGCTGGAGCTCCAATGATGAAAACATGCATCAATCCACCTCCCACTCACTCTTCAGCAAGCCATATCTCAAATCATCACAGCGGTTGCCTTGAGCATCTTTGCGGTCTCTTATGCGAGCTTCAAGGGTAAAGCCAAGTTTTTCCGCGACTCGTTGACTTTGAAGGTTGTAGCCAAAGCAAGACAATTCTACCTTATGAAGCCCCAGTTCTTTAAAAGCCAGATCAATCAAGGCACGCGCTGCTTCTGGCACATAGCCTCGCCCCCAATAGTCTGGGTGCAAGGTATAGCCAATCTCCAGCACATCGTCTTCGTGGCGATGATTGAAGTCGACAGAACCAATGACTTTATCGGTTCCTTTGACCACAATTCCATAGCCAGCTGGGAGATTGTCCTTTTCATTGCGCTCAGGAAGGATATGCTCTAGATAATAAATCTCATCTTCCAAGTTCTTGACGGGTGGAAAACCTGCTAGGTAGGAGACTTCTGGAAGACTAGCGTAAGCATATATGTCCTCTGCATCAGCCACTGTTCGGACTCGTAAGACTAGACGCTCCGTTTCGATTCGTTCTGGCAACTCTGCTCTTGTCATTTTCCTCCCTCGCTTTCTACAAAAAATCGTCCCTGTCATCAATCTGACAGGGACGAATATGTTTATCCGCGGTACCACCCAATTTCGGGCAACGCCCGCAACTCTCGTCTTTAAACAAAAAGATATTTTTATTTCAATTTTTCATCCATTAGCTACCAGTTTTGACACATTTGTGGACTTCTCAGCACCGCCACTTTCTGTATAATGTGGGACTCAAAACACCTCTAACAGCTTCATTTTATCAAGTTTTCCTGGAAATAGCAAGAAATCACAAAAGTGATTATTTAAACTTGACACCAAGTTCTTGCAATTTTTTGATAGTAGCTGGGCCGATTCCTTTAAGGGCCAACAACTCTTTCTCTGTCCAGTTTGCAAAGTCCGCAACAGAGCGAATACCTTCATCATAGAATGTTTGCGCACGATCTAGTGCTACACCTTCCAAGCTTGCAGCGAATTCTTCTACTGAAGAAGCTGCTTGTTTCACTTCTTTCGCTACTGCTTTTGCTGCTTTTTCAACTTTCTTAGGTGCTTCTTTAACAGCTGCTCCTACAGTTTCGACAGCTTTTTTCAAAAGATGTCTATTTTGATGTTTGTATTGTTTCGCACGGTTAACGTTCTTCTTTGCCATTTTTCCTCCTACGTATCCAGTGATCAATCCCTAAGGCAACAAGGTTTCATCACCAATATTACTTTCGATAATTCGTTGATGTGTGTTCAACTTTTTTATTGTAACACAATCCCTCGAAAAATCAAGTCATTGCACTATTTTCAGCCCAATCCAGCCAGTAAAAGGCCTTCACAAAGAGCTTTTAATAGGTTCTCTCTCCAAACAAGCCATCTGGAAGATCGTGGAACCCTTTCCCCTCGTGGTAGTTAGCAAACTTCCCTTGAAGGAATTGATAGGCATCCAAGCGACTCTCATAGCGGATCATAGCCTCCTTGGCCCGCTCGTCTTGATCCTCTTCATAGACCTTCTTGCTTTCTGTCAGGGCCATCTCATTGATTATGACCTGGGTCTTGATCCAAGCCTCAAATTCTTTCATAAATTCTTTTTCGTAGCTCATTCTTACTCCAATCCTCTATAAAATTCACTATCAATCTCCCGATAGGGTTGGATATCCTGGACATATTCCAAGACACCTTGAAATTCTCCAGCGTCATCGCGCACCGCTGCATAGGTCACATGGACAAATTTCCCACGTGATTCGGATTTGAACCACATTTCGTACTTGTCTTTTTCCCTTCTCGAAGCCCCTGCATGATGGCTTTGACCTTCTCCAAATATTTTGGCGGGTGACACAATTCGACATTGCGTCCTACCTGCGACGGCGTCCTTTTGAAGATCATCTCCTCAAAGGGCGCTGCATCATTGTAATACTGAAAGATATCATCCTTATTGACAAAGGTGATCTCCATCGGTAGATGGTTCAAGATCAAATTCGCCTGCTCCACCGATAAAAATCCATGGCCAAAAGCTTGTGGTTGCTGGCGGTCGGAGCTCTCTTCTTTTTTCTTAGGCGTGAAGGTTATGGTCAATTGTCCCTCAGGAGTCTCAATGACCTGACAGTGCTCATCTCCATTTGAAGAAGGAAGTGCTTCAGTTGAACCTTCTGACTCTCTTGCTCCTTCTTCCTTGAAGTCCACGCGTTTCGGCACCCATTTCTCACTCGGAATGATAATAGCATAACCATAGGCATCGCTTTCTTCCGCAATGGAGAGCCAATCATCCTGGCTAAAAGCCTCCAGCAAAATCATCAAGAGGATCGATTCTTCCTTGAAGATCATAGCCTCAAACTCTTGCGCAAAGGCTTCAAAGCGCTCTTTGACTTCAGAAATACCAGAATCCTGTAGTTTCTTGGCTGCGTCCATAGCTTTCGCAAAGAGTTCTCGAATCTGGTCATCCACTCCCCACATGACTTTAGGGGGGGAATCATGCCCATAGCGCTCCATAATGGGGAACATCAACTCTTCCTTGCGACGGTAATGCCGATCAAATTGACCCACCAAGCCCAACTGACGCAAGAGGCCTTTGTGAATCTCCTGGATCATCTCAGGATCCTCCGTCGTCTCATAATTATCCAGCAAGCGACGGACCCGCATCATAGCGGCCCGAAGGGCTAGATTCTCCTGTTTAAAAATCTGAACCGGATGACCTGGATGATCGGTATCTGTTACTTCAACCCCTTGTACAGCGTTCTTAAAGAGATTAGCATGGACATCGCACAGCTCCATGACATCCTCAAAGGTGATACCTGCATCGGAATTCATCAGTTCATGTTCCATGAGGGAAATCTCAATCGCAGACACCCCGCTAAAGGTCGCATCAAAGCGTTCCTGAACCGACTCAGGAGAAGCTCCATGATGAAGGTCTAATAAGATATCTCTTAAGACATGAATTCGTTCATCACTCATTAGTCTAGCCCCACTACTTCATAGCCATTGGCCTCTAGTGTTCGTACAATCTTCTCCATAGGAGTGCCTTCTAATTTTGATCCTTGTTTCAAGGAAACCTTGCGCCCAACTGTATTGCGCATGATCGGATTGGCTAAGGGTTTAAAGCCCAACTCCACCAACAAGTCCAATACTTCCGGATGTTGATCAATGACTTGAGCAACGGGAATCGATACATCAATTTTATTGTCCATCTTTCACACTCACATTCTTCTCTCATCTAAGATCTTTGGAATCTAACGCTCCTCCTGGGAGAGCTCCTTGGCCCTCTGATTGGCCTTTTCATACATGATTTGCCAAATATCCACTGTTGATCCCTATTTGATTAAGCTTTCTTGACCAATTTCACAACAGCCTCTGTCCGAGCTGTATGGGGAAACATATCCACTGACTGGATGTAGACGACATCATACACCTTGGTCAAGTCCACGAGGTCCCGCGCCAGGGTGGAAACATTGCAAGAAACGTAAACCATCTTTTGAGGGGCATAGCGCAACAAGGTGTCAATCAATTGAACCCCCAGTCCTGTACGTGGTGGATCCACAATGACTGCATCTGCCCGATAGCCTTCCTTGTACCAACGAGGAATAATTTCCTCAGCCGTCCCAGCTTCATAGTGGGTATTAGCAAACCCCATCTGCTTAGCATTGTACTTGGCATCCTCAATCGCTTCAGGGATAATGTCCATCCCCCGGACACTCTTGACCTTATCCGCAAAGGCAAAACCAATGGTCCCAACCCCGCAGTAGGCATCAATCAAATGATCCTCTGGGGATACATCCAAGGCCTTGACAGCTTCACTATAGAGGACTTCTGTCTGCTCAGGATTTAACTGATAAAAGGCCCGAGGAGACAAGGAAAATTCATAATCCAAGACCCCTTCTCGAATGGTCTCCTGTCCCCAAATAATCTGTGTCTTCTCTCCATAGATCTCGCTGGATTTAGAGGTATTCAGATTGACTGCCACCGTCACAATTTCAGGGTGTTTTGCTACTAGATCTGCCACCAAGTCTGTTAAATTAATCTGCCGACTCGTCACCACGATCATTTGGACCTGTCCAGTCTTACGAGCCCGGCGCACCATGATGGTTCGAACTCCCAATTGCTTCCGATCATCTGAAATCGGAATCTGGTAGTAGGTCAATAACTCCGCTACATGGTTAGCGATTTCCTGAATGACCGGATCCTGGACCAGACAGTCCCTTAATTCCACCAAATAATGGGAATTTTGGGCGTACAAACCAGCCTTGACCTGCCCCTTAAATTTACGCGTCTGAAATTGAAGTTTGGCCCGATAATACTGTGGTTTTTCCATCCCAAGCGTCGGATGAATCAGATAATTTTCATAGCCGGTAGGAGCATATTTTTTCAAGGCCTGCTGCAACAAGTCCGTTTTGAACTCCAACTGCTTGCTATATTTCAGATGCATGATTTGGCAGCCCCCACAGGTCTCATAAATATCACAGGTTGGCGTTACTCGATACTTGGAAGCCTTGTTGACGGACAAGAGCTTGGCTTCTGCAAAGTTCTTTCGAATTGCAGTAATTTGGCAAAAGACATCCTCGCCCTTTAAGGCCCCAGGCACAAAGACCAAGGTCTTCTTGTAAAAACCAATCCCTTCTCCATTAATTCCCATTCGCTTGATTTTTAAGGGAATTCTTTGTTTAACTTTTAGATCCATATGTCTATTATACCATGTAGTTTCTCATTCGTTTAGAATATGATAAAATTGAAAAGAAAAACAAGGAATTACAGGCCATTTCTCAATAAGAATACGAATAATATAGAGAGAAAGACTGATTATTTACTGCAATAAAACTCAAACGAAACAGGAATCCTATGAAAATTACCAAGTTAGAAAAGAAAAAACGCCTCTACCTTCTAGAGCTGGATCAAGCCCAATCCCTCTACATTACAGAAGACACCATCGTCCGCTTCATGCTCTCACGAGACAAGGAAATTAGCCAGGAAGAACTCAAGGAAATTCAAACCTATGCCCAGCTCTCCCATGCTAAATTTAGCCCTCTACCACCTTTCCTTTAAAGCCCGTACAGGCCGCGAAGTTCGCGACTACTTAGCCAAGCATGAAATTGACGAATCTACCATTGAAACCGTCATGAACACCCTAAAAGAAGACAAATGGATCGATGATTTGGCCTATACTCGTGCTATCTTTCAATCCAATCACCTCTCAGGTGACAAGGGACCCTATCTCCTCAAGCAAAAGCTCATTCAAAAAGGTGTCTCTTCCCACTATATTGATCAGGCCACCTCAGAATTTGATTTTTCCGAAGTAGCTCAACGAGCTGCCCAAAAACTAGCTAAACAATACGTTAAAAAACTTCCACCAAGAGCCTTAAAAGATAAAATCACACAAACTCTCATCAATAAAGGCTTTAGTTATGAAGTTGCTAAGCACGTCTATCACCAATTAGACATCGAGCAAGATGAAGAACAAACTCTCAACCTGATTATGAAGGAACTAGAAAAACAGCATCAGAAATACTCACGCAAATATGAGGGCTACGAACTCAAACAACGCCTCACCCAAGCTCTTGCTCGCAAAGGGTATGACTACTCAGACATTTCTACAGCTCTTCGCGAATTCCTTTAAATAAAAATACATGAAAATTCCTTATTTTCATGAAAATATGATACAATATAGAGGATGTACTTAGATTGTAGAAAGTTGGTAAGTTATGAAACTACCTAAAGAAGGCGACTTTATTACAATTCAAAGTTATAAACATGATGGAAGTCTCCACCGAACTTGGCGGGACACCATGGTACTAAAAACTACGGAAAACGCACTTATTGGCGTCAATGATCATACTCTCGTCACAGAGAGCGATGGTAGAAGATGGATTACAAGAGAGCCAGCAATTGTCTACTTTCATAAGAAGTACTGGTTCAATATCATCGCTATGATACGAGATAATGAAGTATCCTATTATTGTAATCTTGCCAGTCCATATTATATGGACCAAGAAGCACTAAAGTATATTGATTATGATCTTGATGTCAAAGTGTTTCCTGGTGGTGATAAGAAACTGCTGGATGTAGAAGAATACGAACAGCACAAACGCAAAATGAACTATTCAGATGAAATTGACTTTATCCTAAAAGAAAATGTCAAAATCCTTGTAGATTGGATCAACAATCAATTAGGTCCTTTCTCTGAGGAATACATCAAAATTTGGTACAACCGTTATGTTGAACTGCGAAATAAATAAAGTTGAAAAGAGCGAAAGCTCTTTTTTTCGAACTTAATACTTGCAATATCCACCTAAAACAAGTACTATGTACTTAATAAAAAGAGGAAGGGAGATACTATGGCGTTTACAAATACTCGAGGTCGCTATGCTAGTTTTGGGGTTATGACCAGTTTACCAGACGATATTATTGATAGTTTCTGGTATGTCATTGACAACTACCTCAAACATGTCTATCCCTTAAACTCCGTTCTAAAATTTGAACTTATCAATCGAAAAGGAAAAACAACATTGCGGTTCAGTCAAAAAGACTTCCCCTTAGAAGTTGCAGTTGATTTCCTAATTCCCTTCGACCCCTATTATCCAAGACAGGTCAGAATTGTCGATAATAAGGGACGAGAAACCATCATGCTGATTGACGAATATCAATTATTATAAAAAAAAGACCACACGGCCTTTTTTCGTTACAAACAAAATAAAAAAGGTCATCTGACCTTTCTACTCTATCGGGAAGACAGGATTCGAACCTGCGACACCTTGGTCCCAAACCAAGTACTCTACCAAGCTGAGCTACTTCCCGAACTAAAGCTTACGCTTTATGCACCCTAGAGGAGTCGAACCTCTAACCGCCTGATTCGTAGTCAGGTACTCTATCCAGTTGAGCTAAGGGTGCTCGTTTCTATTCAATTGCTACATAGTCTTGCGACCATGCACCCTAGAGGAGTCGAACCTCTAACCGCCTGATTCGTAGTCAGGTACTCTATCCAGTTGAGCTAAGGGTGCTTCTTCTCCAACCTAAGTCTATGCCGAGGACCGGAATCGAACCGGTACGATCGTTACCAATCGCAGGATTTTAAGTCCTGTGCGTCTGCCAGTTCCGCCACCCCGGCCTCCTCAAGCGAACGACGGGATTCGAACCCGCGACCCCCACCTTGGCAAGGTGGTGTTCTACCACTGAACTACGTTCGCATCTGTTTCTTTATATAAAAAAATGCCGGCTACATGACTTGAACACGCGACCCTCTGATTACAAATCAGATGCTCTACCAACTGAGCTAAGCCGGCTCATTATTATTCTTTTATGCGGGTTAAGGGACTTGAACCCCCACGCCGTAAAGCGCCAGATCCTAAATCTGGTGCGTCTGCCAATTCCGCCAAACCCGCTATAATGACCCGTACTGGGCTCGAACCAGTGACCCATTGATTAAAAGTCAATTGCTCTACCAACTGAGCTAACGAGTCGTATCATTATCTGCTAGAAACTAAGTTTCTACGGTCCCGACGGGAATCGAACCCGCGATCTTCGCCGTGACAGGGCGACGTGATAACCGCTACACTACGGGACCTATGGGAGTTAACGGGATCGAACCGCTGACCCTCTGCTTGTAAGGCAGATGCTCTCCCAGCTGAGCTAAACTCCCAAATGGTCGTTTAACTCACTGGATCCCTGTCGTGCACTGACTTTCGTCAGTTGCGACAAAGTCGAACTTGCGTTCTCCTTAGCTGAGCTAAACTCCCAAAAAAGGAAGTCTTCTAACTTCCTATCTTGCTAAGCGACTACCATATCTCACAGGGGGCAACCCCCAACTACTTCCGGCGTTCTAGGGCTTAACTTCTGTGTTCGGCATGGGTACAGGTGTATCTCCTAGGCTATCGTCACTTAACTCTGAATGATGAACATTCAAAATTGAATACCTATATTCTAACAAAAATCTAACCAGCTGTAAATATCCTCAGTTACTTTTTGGATAAGTCCTCGAGCTATTAGTATTAGTCCGCTCCATTGCTCACACAACTTCCACTCCTAACCTATCTACCTGATCTTCTCTCAGGGCTCTTACTAACATATTGTTATGGGAAATCTCATCTTGAGGTGGGTTTCACACTTAGATGCTTTCAGCGTTTATCCCTTCCCTACATAGCTACCCAGCGATGCCTCTGGCGAGACAACTGGTACACCAGCGGTAAGTCCACTCTGGTCCTCTCGTACTAGGAGCAGATCCTCTCAAATTTCCTACGCCCGCGACGGATAGGGACCGAACTGTCTCACGACGTTCTGAACCCAGCTCGCGTGCCGCTTTAATGGGCGAACAGCCCAACCCTTGGGACCGACTACAGCCCCAGGATGCGACGAGCCGACATCGAGGTGCCAAACCTCCCCGTCGATGTGAACTCTTGGGGGAGATAAGCCTGTTATCCCCAGGGTAGCTTTTATCCGTTGAGCGATGGCCCTTCCATACGGAACCACCGGATCACTAAGCCCGACTTTTCGTCCCTGCTCGAGTTGTAGCTCTCGCAGTCAAGCTCCCTTATACCTTTACACTCTGCGAATGATTTCCAACCATTCTGAGGGAACCTTTGGGCGCCTCCGTTACCTTTTTAGGAGGCGACCGCCCCAGTCAAACTGCCCGTCAGACACTGTCTCCGATAGGGATCACCTATCCGGGTTAGAGTGGCCATAACACAAGGGTAGTATCCCAACAGCGCCTCCATCGAAACTGGCGTCCCTGATCTCTATGGCTCCTACCTATCCTGTACATGTGGCACAGACACTCAATATCAAACTGCAGTAAAGCTCCATGGGGTCTTTCCGTCCTGTCGCGGGTAACCTGCATCTTCACAGGTACTAAAATTTCACCGAGTCTCTCGTTGAGACAGTGCCCAAATCATTACGCCTTTTCGTGCGGGTCGGAACTTACCCGACAAGGAATTTCGCTACCTTAGGACCGTTATAGTTACGGCCGCCGTTTACTGGGGCTTCAATTCATACCTTCGCTTACGCTAAGCACTCCTCTTAACCTTCCAGCACCGGGCAGGCGTCACCCCCTATACATCATCTTACGATTTAGCAGAGAGCTGTGTTTTTGATAAACAGTTGCTTGGGCCTATTCACTGCGACTGACCTAAGTCAGCACCCCTTCTCCCGAAGTTACGGGGTCATTTTGCCGAGTTCCTTAACGAGAGTTCTCTCGCTCACCTGAGGCTACTCGCCTCGACTACCTGTGTCGGTTTGCGGTACGGGTAGAGTATGTTTAAACGCTAGAAGCTTTTCTTGGCAGTGTGACATCACTAACTTCGCTACTAAACTTCGCTCCCCATCACAGCTCAATGTTATAGAACTAAGCATTTAACTCAATTCACACCTCACTGCTTAGACGTGCACTTCCAATCGCACGCTTTAGTTAGCCTACTGCGTCCCTCCATCACTACATACTCTAGTACAGGAATATCAACCTGTTGTCCATCGGATACACCTTTCGGTCTCTCCTTAGGTCCCGACTAACCCAGGGCGGACGAGCCTTCCCCTGGAAACCTTAGTCTTACGGTGGACAGGATTCTCACCTGTCTTTCGCTACTCATACCGGCATTCTCACTTCTATGCGTTCCAGCACTCCTCACGGTATACCTTCTTCACACATAGAACGCTCTCCTACCATACCTATAAAGGTATCCACAGCTTCGGTAAATTGTTTTAGCCCCGGTACATTTTCGGCGCAGGGTCACTCGACTAGTGAGCTATTACGCACTCTTTGAATGAATAGCTGCTTCTAAGCTAACATCCTAGTTGTCTGTGCAACCCCACATCCTTTTCCACTTAACAATTATTTTGGGACCTTAGCTGGTGGTCTGGGCTGTTTCCCTTTCGACTACGGATCTTAGCACTCGCAGTCTGACTGCCGACCATAATTCATTGGCATTCGGAGTTTATCTGAGATTGGTAATCCGGGATGGACCCCTCACCCAAACAGTGCTCTACCTCCAAGAATCTTAATGTCGACGCTAGCCCTAAAGCTATTTCGGAGAGAACCAGCTATCTCCAAGTTCGTTTGGAATTTCTCCGCTACCCACAAGTCATCCAAGCACTTTTCAACGTGCCCTGGTTCGGTCCTCCAGTGCGTTTTACCGCACCTTCAACCTGCTCATGGGTAGGTCACATGGTTTCGGGTCTACGACATAATACTAAGACGCCCTATTCAGACTCGGTTTCCCTACGGCTCCGTCTCTTCAACTTAACCTCGCATCATATCGTAACTCGCCGGTTCATTCTACAAAGGCACGCTCTCACCCATTAACGGGCTCGAACTTGTTGTAGGCACACGGTTTCAGGTTCTATTTCACTCCCCTCCCGGGGTGCTTTTCACCTTTCCCTCACGGTACTGGTTCACTATCGGTCACTAGGGAGTATTTAGGGTTGGGAGATGGTCCTCCCAGATTCCGACGAGATTCCACGTGTCTCGCCGTACTCAGGATACTGCTAGGTATAAAGACTATTTTAAATACGAGGCTATTACTCTCTTTGGCCTACCTTCCCAGGTAGTTCTTCTATAATCTTTAAGTCCACATTGCAGTCCTACAACCCCCGAAGAGTAAACTCTTCGGTTTGCCCTCCTGCCGTTTCGCTCATGCCCTACTAAGGCAATCGCTTTTTGCTTTCTCTTCCTGCGACTACTTAGATGTTTCAGTTCACTGCGTCTTCCTCCTCATATCCTTAACAGATATGGGTAACAGGTATTACCTGCTGGGTTCCCCCATTCGGACATCCCCGGATCTAAGCTTACTTACAGCTCCCCGAGGCATTTCGTCGTTTGTCACGTCCTTCTTCGGCTCCTAGTGCCAAGGCATCCACCGTGCGCCCTTATTAACTTAACCTTATTAACCTAATTTCTTAAAAAATTAGAAAACTCATTAAATATTCACAGCGTTTTCGGTTTATTTTCTTGTTACTATTTGATATAGATATTCAATTTTCAATGTTCATCCTTGGTGATCTCTCACCAATGGAGCCTAGCGGGATCGAACCGCTGACCTCCTGCGTGCAAAGCAGGCGCTCTCCCAGCTGAGCTAAGGCCCCACAAGACCTCTCAAAACTAAACAAGACGAACGTGCAGGTTTCCTTATCCTTAGAAAGGAGGTGATCCAGCCGCACCTTCCGATACGGCTACCTTGTTACGACTTCACCCCAATCATCTATCCCACCTTAGGCGGCTGGCTCCTAAAAGGTTACCTCACCGACTTCGGGTGTTACAAACTCTCGTGGTGTGACGGGCGGTGTGTACAAGGCCCGGGAACGTATTCACCCAGCACGTGCTGATCCGCGATTACTAGCGATTCCGACTTCATGTAGGCGAGTTGCGACCTACAATCCGAACTGAGACTGGCTTTAAGAGATTAGCTTGCCGTCACCGACTTGCGACTCGTTGTACCAGCCATTGTAGCACGTGTGAGCCCAGGTCATAAGGGGCATGATGATTTGACGTCATCCCCACCTTCCTCCGGTTTATTACCGGCAGTCTCGCTAGAGTGCCCAACTGAATGATGGCAACTAACAATAGGGGTTGCGCTCGTTGCGGGACTTAACCCAACATCTCACGACACGAGCTGACGACAACCATGCACCACCTGTCACCTCTGTCCCGAAGGAAAACTCTATCTCTAGAGCGGTCAGAGGGATGTCAAGACCTGGTAAGGTTCTTCGCGTTGCTTCGAATTAAACCACATGCTCCACCGCTTGTGCGGGCCCCCGTCAATTCCTTTGAGTTTCAACCTTGCGGTCGTACTCCCCAGGCGGAGTGCTTAATGCGTTAGTCTGCAGCACTGAGTCCCGGAAAGGACCCAACACCTAGCACTCATCGTTTACGGCGTGGACTACCAGGGTATCTAATCCTGTTTGCTCCCCCACGCTTTCGAGCCTCAGCGTCAGTTACAGACCAGAGAGCCGCTCGCCACCGGTGTTCCTCCATATATCTACGCATTTCACCGCTACACATGGAATTCCACTCTCCCCTTCTGCACTCAAGTTAAACAGTTTCCAAAGCGTACTATGGTTAAGCCACAGCCTTTAACTTCAGACTTATCTAACCGCCTGCGCTCGCTTTACGCCCAATAAATCCGGATAACGCTCGGGACCTACGTATTACCAGGTACGCTGGCACGTAGTTAGCCGTCCCTTTCTGGTAAGATACCGTCACAGTGTGAACTTTCCACTCTCACACTCGTTCTTCTCTTACAACAGAGCTTTACGATCCGAAAACCTTCTTCACTCACGCGGCGTTGCTCGGTCAGACTTCCGTCCATTGCCGAAGATTCCCTACTGCTGCCTCCCGTAGGAGTCTGGGCCGTGTCTCAGTCCCAGTGTGGCCGATCACCCTCTCAGGTCGGCTATGTATCGTCGCCTTGGTGAGCCGTTACCTCACCAACTAGCTAATACAACGCAGGTCCATCTGGTAGTGGAGCAATTGCCCCTTTCAAGCAGATGTCATGCAACATCTACTGTTATGCGGTATTAGCTATCGTTTCCAATAGTTATCCCCCGCTACCAGGCAGGTTACCTACGCGTTACTCACCCGTTCGCAACTCATCCAGAAGAGCAAGCTCCTCCTTCAGCGTTCTACTTGCATGTATTAGGCACGCCGCCAGCGTTCATCCTGAGCCAGGATCAAACTCTCATTAAAATAATTGTTTGTCTTAAACTCATTCTGTCACTGACAGATTTATTGTTTTTTCATTGTTCAGTACTATAACCTTAGTTATAGTGCCCTGCACATTGGTTCGTCTTGTTCAGTTTTCAAAGGTCTTTGTCGCTCTTGCGCGACAACTATATTAGTATATCACGTCCATAAATACTTGTCAATATCTTTTTTCTATTTTTTTAAATTTTTTGTTGTTTTTTTATTTAGAAACTTTATCTTCCTATAGTATAGGAAAGCTCCTGTATGTTCTACAGGAGCTTTCTTAGTGTATTAGCTTATTTTTCTTTGACTTCAAGAAGTCCTACATCTCCATCTTCGCGACGGTAAATAACATTTGTTGTATTATCTTCCACATCTTTGTAGATGAAGAAATCATGTCCCAATAGTTCCATTTGTAGAATGGCTTCATCTAGTTCCATTGGTTCAATGTCAATCGTTTTTGTGCGGACAACTTTTTCAAGAGCAACGCTTTCCTCAACCAGAGCGTCTGTAAAGATTTTGCTGGTTGCAGATTTGCTACGATTTTTCTTTTCAATTTTTGTTTTATTCTTTCGAATTTGACGCTCAATCTTATCAACTACCAAGTCGATTGATCCATACATATCTTGAGAAACATCTTCTGCACGAAGTGTAATGGAACCAAGCGGAATCGTGACCTCAACTTTTGCAGTTTTTTCACGATAAACTTTTAGGTTTACGCGGGCATCCAATTCTTGCTCTGCTTGAAAATATTTTTCAATTTTTTCGAGTTTAGAAACGACGTAGTCGTGAATGGCTTCTGTTACTTCTAGGTTTTCACCACGGATACTATATTTAAT